>Ga0315296_10000147_pt1 | contig 67450 bp, 62 predicted proteins | sample YL17G14_18_MG_FD_203921 | JGI IMG/M metagenome (GOLD analysis project Ga0315296, IMG submission 203921) | Sediment microbial communities from Yellowstone Lake, YNP, Wyoming, USA - YL17G14_18 | ecosystem: Environmental > Aquatic > Freshwater > Lake > Sediment | place: USA: Wyoming | collected... | reverse complement strand
TTTTATAAAAAATCTCAAAGACGTCTACCAAAATATCGCAACTGCGAGTCTTCCAGATGGTCTCAAATTGGCATACCTCGCTTACACGTTTCATCTCTTCGAGGACAGCATCCAGCTTTCAATCCTAACCGAAAATGAGGAGACTCTAAACAATTATCTGACCGGTGTCGTGGAAAAAATGGCAGGAGTGCTGAGAACTACGGTTAACCTGATTGAAAGGACCAGACCTCTTGTTTCTTACGACGCGTGGCGAGAATATTCTTTAAAACATGGAATTGTTCCATCCTGGGATGAAAATTTAATGATCGGACAATTCCAGAAGTAACCTTGTGATTAACCGCCGGACAGGGAGGATCGTTCGATGGTTAGGCCGGCGCTTTGCCTTCCAGCACAATTTCTGTTACAACTCTTCTTGTGTAAACGAGATATTGCTTCTCTTCTTCTATTAATTCAACCTTAAAACCATCTTTATTGTATTTTTCCACCACATCCTGAGCCTCTTCCTTAGACGTATAGACAACCCCGTCCCACATGAATTTTTTTCCGTTTATTATTCGGGAAGAATCAGGCATTTTGAACTCCCTATGTTTTATATGGACTCGGTCCTAACTCCTTAATCTTCTTGGTGAACTCTCGCGCTACCTGTGCAAATTTTGGACCTTCAGATGCCGAAACCCACTCTAATCGAAACCTTACCTCTTCCAGGCCAAAATCCTCCAGCATGAGAATTATCGCTTCAGCCCTCTTCTCTGCTTTGAGATTTCCCTCCTTGTAGTGGCAATCACCGGGATGACAACCGCAGATTAATACTCCATCCGCTCCCTTGGTTAGGGCATCTATCACTAAATTGGGATGGACCATTCCTGAGCACATCACTCTTATGATTCTTATATTTGGAGGATACTGCAATCTGGACACACCGGCCAGGTCTGCTCCGGCATAGGAACACCAGTTGCAGCAAAAACTAACGATCAAAGGCTCAAATGCCTCTTCCATCATCCTACTCCTAAAGCAGCATTTACCTGTGCTGCAAGCTGTTCAAGGTTAAAGCCTCTTACAAATATTCCTTTCTTTGGACAAGTCGCCATACAACACCCACAACCTTTGCAGGCGGTTTCATCTACCTCAACCGTCTTTTTCACCGAACCATTTCTCATGTATTCGATTAATGTAATAGCCTGATAAGGACATGGTTCAATACAGTAGGCACAGCCATCGCAGTTCTCATCCACGACTTGAGAAATGTTCGCCTCCAACTCGACCTTGTCTTTTGAGAGTACAGTTGACGCTCTTGAGGCTGCTGCTTGGGCCTGGATTATGCTCTCTTCTATGGCTTTGGCCGAATGAGCCAGGCCGCATAAATAGACTCCGTCTGTGGCAAAATCAACTGGGCGCAACTTCATATGTGCTTCAAGGAAAAACTTCTCCTTGGTTAACGGGACTTTCAAGAATTTGGCAATCTCCTCATTCCCTTCATCAGCAACAATTCCTGCCGACAACACCACTAAATCCGCAGGAAGCTCTAAGGGCCTCTTTAAAGTCTGGTCAAAAACCACCACTTTCAACCCATTCCCATTCTGTGATACCTCTGGCTTTCTATCTTCTTCATACCTGACGAACATGACTCCCTGTCGCCTTGCTTTGGTATAATAGCTTTCTCTGAATCCATACGTTCTTATATCCCGGAACAATATATATACATTTGTCCTAGGTGAAAGCTCCTTCACTTTTAAGGCGTTCTTCACGGCTTCTGTACAACAGACCCTTGAGCAATAGGGCCTTTCCTCATCCCGGGAGCCAACGCATTGAATCATCACGATGTTCTTGGGAACGCCGTTATTAGCGCCCTTTGACCACTCTCCGTTGGCAGCGAGGCGCTGCTCAAGTTCAAGCTGGGTTATGATTTTATCATTCTGTCCGTATAAATACTCTTTTGGTTTATACTCCTGGGCCCCTGTAGCGACTATAACCACCCCCTGTTCAAATTCTATTGATTTTCCGTTGGTGTTAATCGTTGTCTTGAAATTTCCGATTGTCCCTTCGATCTTTCCGATTTTAGCATCTGTGTATAAACGGATTTTCTCTGTCTTTTTTACCTGTTCAATAAGACTTTTTAATTTGTCCTGCGGGTTTTCTCCACTTATTAAATAATTGATATGTCGCAGATTCCCGCCCAGCTCCTTTTCCTTCTCAACTAAATAAACATCAAATCCCTGGTTGGCCAGTTCGATTGCCGATGTCATACCTGAAAGCCCACCACCGATAACCAGGGCAGATTTAACGATGGGGACGGCTCTTTTCTGGAGAGGATTCAATAATCTTGCCTTAGCCACGGCCATTCTGACTAAGTCCTTGGATTTCTCCGTTGCTTTTTCCGGCTCTTTCATATGCACCCATGAGCACTGATCCCTAATATTGGCCATTTCAAAAAGATAGGGATTTAGCCCTGCCTCCCGGACCGTGTTTCTGAATAAAGGCTCGTGAGTCCGCGGTGTGCAGGAGGCCACGACCACGCGGTTTAGATGATGCTCCTTGATTTTTTCTTTTATTCTTTCTTGAGTGTCGTTCGAACAGGTATAGAGATTATTCTCTGCATAAACAACGCCAGGAAGGGTCTTTGCATATTCGACTACATCCAGGACACGGACCACTCCGGCGATATTTGTTCCGCAGTGACAGACGAATACTCCGATTCGAGGTGCCTGACCTTTCACATCTATTTCTGGGGGGTATTCCTTGGGAATAATGAGGCTGCCTTTAACGTCTTTTAAAAGCGATAAGACTTTAGACGAGGCACCCGAGGCCTGCATGACAGTCTCCGGGATATCCTTTGGCTCTGTAAAAGGACCTGCCACATACACTCCTTCGCGTTTTGATTCAACAGGAGTAAAAGGAGATGTCTTGCAGAAATTGAATTCATTGAGCTCGATCCCAAATATTTCAGAAATTTCTTTTGCGGATTTTGGAGGGAGCATACCAACGGATAAAACAACCAGGTCATACTCACGCGAATCCTTCCTGTCGTCTTCCGTGAGATAATCAATGATAAGATTTTTTGTCTGAGGTATTTCTTTAATTGAGGGTGGACGACACCTTATATAATTGACCCCCTGCTCCTTGGCCCTCTGATAATACTCATCATATCCTTTACTGAAGGCTCGCATGTCCATAATATAGACATCACACTCTAAATCACCGATGATATGCTCTTTGGCGATGATGGCTTCTTTGGTTGCATACATACAGCAGACAGAGGAACAATAATCCCGTTCAGAATCACGTGAGCCGACACACTGGATAAAGGCAATCTTTCTGGGTTCAGTCTTATCATAGGGTCTTAAAACTTTTCCGGCGTAAGGGCCCGAAGCAGATAGTATTCTTTCAAACTCGATTGAGGTAACGACATTAGGAAAAGTCCCATACCCTAAACCTTCCTTGATCTTGGCATCGAACAAGTCATATCCCGGGGATAGTATGACTGCACCGACGCCCAATTCTATTTTCTTCTCGGTCTGTTCATAATCAATCGCCCCCGCTTCACAAAACTCTTTACAGACTCCACATTCATCCTTGAGCACATGCACACAGTATCTTTCATCAATAGCTGCTTTATGGGGAACAGCCTGGGGATAGGGAATATAGGCCGCAGCTCGACCGATTAATCCCTTATCAAATTCATTGAGTATGGGGACTTCTTTATTCTTGCTGACTTTTTCCAGCTTAATCCTTTCGGTCGGACAGACAAAAGCACAGGCCCCGCAAGTCTGGCAGACATCAGAAGCGGCCTCAAACGGCGGGCCGACCTTCCGATGAGGGCCCCGATGGACAAAGCCGATGGCCGCGATCCCCATTCTTTCGTTGCACATTCTGGTGCATAAGCCACAAAGAAAACAATCATCATTTCGCTTGGTGAAGCGCGTCTCTTTGATGCCGTATTCTTCTGCTATATTCTGGATGACTCTTGAATCAGGACATCTTGCGAGGAGCAATTCGATCATTATTTTTCGCGATTTTTTGACTCTTTCAGAATCAGTCTTTACCTCTAAGCGATGGCTCGCCGGATAAGTGCACGAAGTCTGAATCGTTGTCCTGCCCCTTTGAATAACTTCAACTAAACATAATCGACAGGCCCCGTAGGGGATTAAAGCTTTATGATAACAGAGAGTTGGAACCTTTATGCCAACACTCTGAAGACATTCTAAGAGTGTTTTCCCCTCATCGAATTCGTACTTTTTATCGTTTATTGTCAGCTCAATCACGCCGACCTCCGTTAGAAGAAAATTATTTTTCTTCTTTAGCCTCGAGATCACACCTCAGACACCGCTTGGCTTCAAGAATGGCCGCGGCCTCTGTGAACCCCAATTCAACCTCTGAGAAATCTTTAAGTCTTTGCTCAACCGGCAGGGATTGGACTTTAGGTCTTTTGAGGCTCTTCGTTTCCTCTTCTGTAAGCTTAACTGCCTCAATATGTAATGCGGGACGAGTGACTTTATATTCTCTTTCGAGCGTTTCACCTTTAATATATTTATCGATCATCTGAGCGGCTGTTTTTCCATGAGCCATGGCTTCGGTCACTGTATTCGGACCGGTCACCACATCGCCCCCCGCGAATATCCCCCTGATATTCGTAGAAAGAGTTTCGGGGTCGACCTCTAAGGTATTCCACTTAGAAAAATTCAGTCCATCTCCGCCGAACAAAGACACATCCGGCTCCTGACTGATGGCGAGAATCAAGGTATCCACCTCAACTCTAAACTCTGATCCTTCGACCGGAACAGGCCGTCTTCTTCCACTCTGATCCATCTCTCCCAATTCCATTCTGATGCACTCAATAGCCTCAAGCTTGCCATTATTCGAAATGACATTGACCGGAGCAGCGAGGAATTGAATATCAATGCCTTCAGTCAGAGCTTCTTCAATTTCACTTTTAATAGCGGGCATCTCCGCTCTTGTCCTTCTGTATAAGATTTTCGTATCCTTTCCTAAACGTCTGGCTACCCGGGCAGCATCGATGGCCGAATTCCCCCCCCCAACAACGATGATTTTGTTACCAACCTTGACTTGGCGGCCAAGATTAATATCCCTCAGGAATTCTATGGCATCGATAACACCCTCAGCATCCTCGCCGGGGATTTTCATCTTTAAACCTTTGTGAGCCCCGATGGCGATGAAGACAGCGTTATACCCTTCCTTCAGCTTGGCCAGGGAAATATCTTTCCCCACAGTCGTATTCGTCTTAATTTCAACACCTAATCTTTTGATCCTGTCTATTTCGTACTTCAAGACATTCTTGGGCAACCTGAAATCCGGGATGCCCAGGGCAAGCATGCCGCCGGGCATTTCTTGGCTTTCAAACACAGTCACTCTATATCCTTCAAGAGCAAGATAATAGGCACAGGTCAGTCCTGCAGGACCGGAGCCAACGATGGCAACTTTTTCCTCCTTCTCACTCTTCGGTTTTTCTTCAACGTCAAGACCATGCTTCATCTCATAATCTGCCAGAAAACGTTTCATCAGTCTTATAGCTATGGGATCATCCCATTCCCCGGCTACGCACTTGCTTTCACAGGGTGTATTACAGACACGTCCGCAGACAAGAGGGAGTGGATTCTCTTTTCTGACCACCTTGATAGCTTCTTCAAATTTTCCCTGGGCGATCAGCCCTATATAACTTGGTACATCCTGGGAAAGCGGACAGATATGCTGACAGGCAGAGGAAATAATTCCCTTGCACACTAAAGCCGAGCATCTCTTATATTTGATATGCTCGATATACTCATCCTCAAAATATCTCAAGGTGCTCAGGACAGGATTCGGCAGCGTCTGCCCTAATCCGCACATGGAGGCATCTTTGATCGCCTCGCCGAGCTCTTTTAAAACCTGAATATCCTGTTCTTTGCCTTCTCCTCTGCAGATTCTTCTGAGTATTTCCAGCAGCTCGGATGACCCATCGCGGCAGGAGGCGCATTTTCCACAGGATTCATCGTTTGTAAATTCGATAAAATACTTCGCCACATCTACCACACAGGTGTCTTCGTCCATCACAATCAACCCACCAGATCCCATGATCGAACCGGCCTCAGTCAATTTTTCATAATCCACCGGCAGATTAATCAAACTGGCAGGAATGCATCCTCCTGAAGGTCCTCCTGTCTGGATGGCCTTAAACTTTTTCCCCTTCGGAATTCCGCCTCCAATATCATAGATGATCTCTTTTAGGGTAATTCCCATGGGGACTTCCACCAAACCCGTATTGTTGATCTTGCCCACCAGAGAAAATACTTTTGTTCCTTTGCTCAATTCAGTACCAATACTGCTAAACCAATCTGCCCCTCTATCAATAATCACTGGAATCGTTGCCCAGGTCTCAACGTTGTTAATATTGGTCGGCTTTCCCCATAATCCTGACTCAACAGGAAATGGCGGTCTCTGTCTTGGCTCAGGCGGACGGCCCTCTATAGAACCAATGAGTGAAGTCTCTTCGCCGCAAACAAACGCTCCTGCTCCCTGTTTGATAGAAATATCAAAACTAAAATCCGTATCGAATATTTTTTCACCGACAAGCCCATAGTCTCGTGCCTGGGCAAGAGCGATCTCCAACCTCTTCATCGCCAGGGGGTACTCAGCTCTGATATAGACATACCCTTTCCTCGCTCCTATGGCTCTTGCTCCTATCAACATTCCTTCTATGATTGAATGGGGATCAGCTTCGACAATGCTTCTGTCCATGTAGGCGCCGGGATCACCTTCGTCTCCGTTACATATTATGTATTTACTATCTCCCGGCTGATTCCTGCACAATTCCCACTTTAAACCGGTTGGAAACCCAGCGCCGCCTCGACCACGAAGGCCGGATTTTTTTACTTCTGTAATTATCTCCTCGGGTGTCATCTCTGTTAAAGCCTTGGCCAGTGCTTTATATCCATCTCTGGCTATATATTCATCGATTATTTCAGGGTCTATTAAACCTCTATTCCTGAGAGATATTAATGTCTGCCGGGAGAAAAATCCAATATCCATTATCTTTGGAATAACAACTTCCTCGGCAGGAGGGGTAAACATCAGCCGTTTTACGGGCCTACCTTTCAAGAAATGTTCTTCAACAAGATGCGGAATTATATCTTTAGTTAAACTGTGATAGAATATCCCGTCTGGCATAACAGTCATGACAGGCCCTACAGCACAAAACCCATTACAGCCTGTCATGACAACGAGAACTTCTTTATCTAATCCTTGCTTGATTAATTCCTCATTTAGTGCTTCTTTAATTTTAAAAGACTTATTGGAAACACAAGCGGTGCCTGCACAGAGCATTAAATGTAACCTGTATTTATCCGAGTTTTGTCCGTTCATAACCTATTTGACCTCTATTAATAAATTGACTGAAAGCCAGTCAAGAGACTCTCTCGCTCCCTTTAGCCAAAGCATATTCACTTACTATCCTCCCTCCATTGACATGCTCTGCTAATATTCTGCGTATCTTTTCCGGAGTTAAATCAACATATTTTACAGGCGCTTCACCCTTCAATTCCACTGTGGCCATGGGTTCTTTGCTGCACAATCCAGCGCATCCTGAACTTGTTAGAATAACATCCTTGATATTTTGCTTTTCAAACTCATCCATTAAAGTGTTCATTATCACCCTCGCTCCAGCAGCTATTCCACAGGTTCCCATGTGAATTGTGATTTTGGCTTTCCCTGCTCCTTCTCGTAAAAGAGTTGTCTTTTTCACTCTCTCGCTGATTTTATCTAAATCTTTAATACTTAATTTTGGCATTGTCTCTCTCCGCTAAAAGTATTTAAAAATAGTTGATCCTCAATAATTTATTCCTGGGTCATTTCTGCGTATTCGCATACATCCCTAAAAATTCCGGCACCTTGGTTTTGGACATAAGGCCATGAATTTCTTCTCCCACCTTCAACACTGGAGCTAAGCCACAACATCCGATACATCGAACTGTCTCAAGGGTAAAAAGCATATCTTTTGTCGACTCCCCGCTTTTTATCCCAAGCTCACTTTCAAGGGCTGCAACAACTTTGCCAGCACCCTTGACATGACAGGCAGTTCCGCGGCAGACCGTAATGATATGCTTACCTCTTGGTTCCAGGCTAAAAGCATTATAAAAGGTCGCTATTCTACAGACGACACTCAAAGGCATATTGAGTTTCTCAGCTGTGTACCTCAAAACAGGTTCGGGTAAATAGCTATACGTAGCATTAGCTTTCTGCAGTATAGGGACCAGCGGCCCTTCTGTATCTCTATATTCTTTAATGATTTTGTTCATTATTTCCATATCTTTAACAGAAATATCTATTTTGTCTTTTTCAGGCGTAATATAAATAATGTTATGAACGGGGCAATTCTCCGTGCAGATACCACATCCAGTGCACTTCTCTTCATCCACAAATCTCGGCCTCTTCCTGATTTTTACCTTAAAATGACCAGCAGTTCCTTCTATGCTCTCAATGTCAGCAAGAGAAATCACTTCAATGTCTTTATGTCTGCCGACTTCAACCAACCTTGGCGCCATTATACACATGGCGCAATCGTTGGTCGGGAAAGTTTTGTCGAGTTGAGCCATGACTCCACCAATGGATGGCTGGCTATCAACCAGATAGACCTTTATGCCTGATTCAGCCAGGTCGAGGGCTGCCTGCATACCGCCAATGCCGCCGCCAACAATCAAGGCAGCGCCAATTTTTTTATTTTCTTCTGTAATAATCGACATTTTCTAAGATACTCTCCTTATTCGCTTGCCCTTGAAACGTATTTTCATTCCTGATTGTATTGCTTTTATTCCTTTTACAATCATAGAAGGCCTTTTGATTTCAACAGATCGCGCGGATCAACAATGTGCCTTCTTAACCATTGATCTACTTCTCCGGAGCCCAAAGCCAATCCCAGAAGCTCTGTAAAATAAAAGACGGGGAAGCGAACCTCTCTACCTAAATTCTTTGAAATGACCACCTGTTTTGTGTCGAGATTGGCTTGACAGAGGGGGCATGCAGTGGCTATGCAATCCACTCCTGCATCCTCCGCCATTTGGATAAGTTTTCCTGAAAGCTGGGCTACAATATCTGGGCGGGCTAACATCAGGCTTCCACCACAACAGTCTGTTTTATAAGACCAGGGATAAACCTCCACTCCTAAAAGAGATAAAAGCTTATCCATGGTTTGGGGATTTTCATAGTTTTTCGCATCAGTAACCTTGGGCGGTCTCATTATGAGACACCCATAGTAACAAACAGCCTTAAGACCATTTAAAGGTTTTTTTATTTTCTCTTTGATGCCCTTGAGGTTTTTTTCTTCAATAAGAAAATCGAGGAGATGTTTAATGGGGACTTTTCCCTGATATGGAGTATCAATGGCGGGTTTCTTTCCTTCTAGGATGTGTTTTTCTGCAACCTTAAACCTCTGAAAGCAAGCGGCGCAAGGAATCACCAAATCCAAGCCTGCATCCTCCGCTATACCAAGGTTTCGTGTAGCAAGTTCTATGGCTAAGACCTCATCAGTACAATGAGCAGAAGTGGCACCGCAGCAGTTCCAGTCAGAAAGCTCATTTAGCTCGATGCCCAGGATTTTACAGACTTCCTGCGTGGATTCTCCATACTCAAGTCCAGTGCTATGTAGAGAACAGCCCGGATAATAAGAAACTTTCACACACGCTCTCCTCTTTTGAGCTTTTTAAAAAGCTTTCTTATCTCTTTTTTCCCTTTGATCCTTTCAGGGATGAGCTTAAGTTTTCCATTCCGGAACAACTTCCACCCCACTTTTGCATCCTCTAAAAGAGAACCACTCTTTATATTTGAAACCACATCTCCACTTTTCAGGGTATATATGCCAATCATCCCCAACTCATACAGCCTTCCTGTCTTTTTAATAGATGAGAGAACAGAATCGTGAAAAACGGATGGCCTCTTTTCTCCCAATTTCAAACCAGATTTAATTGAAGCCATCCTCAGAGCATCTATAATCTTGGCGACGTCAATGTCGTTAGGACAGCGGGTAGTGCAGGATTCACAAGAAACGCACAACCAGATAGAAGCACTCTTTAGCACCTTGTCTTTCAGCCCCATTCGAATCATATGGATTATCTGGTGCGGCAGTAAATCCATAGCGAAAGCAACGGGACATCCGCTGGAACATGTCTTACACTGATAGCAGATTGAAACACTTTCACCACTGCTTTTTTCCAACTCAGCAAGCCAGGCGTGGTCCGGAACAATCACGAATTCAGGCTGCATAATTGATCTCCTTTGTAGTTGGCGGAGATGTGCCATCGAAATGTTATCATTGCCTCTCCGGGCTCTGTCTCTCTGGGCCACGCAGTAGAACAGTCGCCGCAGTAGTAGCATAACCACGGCTCCAAGCTGCCTCGCAGCAGGCCTTTCAAACCCAGTAGAACATAGCGCATCGTTCTGCGAGGAAAAGAAGCAGAGCCTTTGGCCAGGGAACATGAAACCGTGCAACTTCCGCATTGATAACAAGCGTTAACATCGAAATGGCCGTACTTCCGAACCTCTTCCAATAAGTTAGGATCACTTTTAATATTTATCATGCTTGCACCACTTCACCAAAGAGCCCTCTTTTTCCAGTTTGCAGAACATCCCTTATTTCTTGCTGCTTTGAAAGTTAATACCTGGGAAAGGCAGCTTTGTCTTACTACTCTGAACAAGCGCATCATTCAATAATTATAATAATAAGCGGGTTATTAATTCTAAATAGCATCCTACCGCTAGGAACGGAGTATGATATAAAACATGAATGTTATTGTCAACAATCCGCCTTGAATTGCCTATGATGTCATAAATGACCGGACGGTTGATCCCAAACACCCGAGCGGCCTCGCAGATGTTACGGTTGTTTGTCTTTAAATATTCCAGAACTGCCAGTCTCGCTGCTTCTGGATTAATCTTCCTCAGCTCTTTGTATTCGATTCTCCTTTGTGCATTAGGAGTAAGGGGTCCAGGTCTCATTTTCTTTCATCTCCCCTCTGCTCTCTAAAGACTTAAATCCCGATGATTCTAGCACTCTCTTCACAAATTCCCCATATCCATACCTCATTTACTGTATAGTATGTCTTGGTCCCCGCACAGGGGGAGTTTGTATTCATTCATTTATTTAAGGTATAATAAACCTTAAATTTAGACCACTTCATCAACAAACAAAATGAAACTTCCTCAATTCTCCCTAAGGACAAAGCTAATCCTCAGTTTCCTCATAGTTATCGTCATTGGAGGGCTCATATCTTTAACCTTTGGTTCAAGATTAGTAAAAAATACCCTGATCTCTCAGGCACAGGCGAAAGTCAAATATGATTTAGCTTCTGCCTGGATGGTTTTCAACGAAAAACTCAATAATATAAAACTAATCGTCAGTTTAACTGCCGCAAGAGACGGCATTAAAGAAGCTTTAAGGAACAATCGGAAAGATATTCTTTTAAAATATCTCAGCCGGGTTAGGAATGAATACAAATTGGATATATTGACCCTGACTGATAAAAAAGGAAGTGTGATCATTAGAACCAGAAATCCAGAAGTTGTAGGAGATGACGAGTCTCAGGATGAAATCGTCAAATGGGCTTTGAAAAGAGGTGTTATAGCTCATCCCCAGATAGTGCCTCGAGAAGAGCTCCTTAAGGAAGGAAAGGATTTAGCACATAGTGCGGATATCGAATTTATCCCAACCCCAAAGGCAGCTCCGAGGCCTGAAAATAGAGAAACAAGTGGCTTAATGCTGAAAACGGCAGCCTCTATCATTGATGAAAACAACAACCTCCTGGGAGTCCTCTACGGAGGAATCCTCCTCAACAGAAACAATGAGATTGTTGACCGGGTAAAAGAAATTGTTTTTAAGGGTGAAAAATACAAAGGCCGAGAAACAGGGACATCTACAATTTTCCAGAATGACTTGCGTATTTCAACCAATGTTTTGAATGAAAGAGGAGAAAGAGCTATTGGAACCAGACTTGCTCAAGATGTCAAAAAAGCTGTCCTCGATGAGGGAAAGCCTTGGATTGCTAAAGCTTTTGTCGTCAATGACTGGTACATCACAGCCTACGAACCTATAAAAAACATAGAGGGAAAAATTATCGGCATTCTTTATGTCGGGACGCTGGAGAAGCCTTACATTGATACCGCAAATCGTGTTATGCTGACTTTCACCATCCTTGCTTCCATCTGTGTTGTTTTTCTGCTTGTTATCCTGAACTTTTCTACAACCAGAATTATTAAACCTCTTCAGAGAATGGTTGTAGCCACCCAAGAAATAGCCAGAGGAGAACTCTCCCATAAGGTTGAAGTGAAGACCAAAGATGAAATTGGCACCCTTGCTGACTCGTTCAATCAAATGACCGAAAAGCTGAAAGCTGCTAATGAAGAACTTATCGAATGGGGAAAAACTCTGGAGAAAAAGGTCGAGGAGAGGACAAAAGAATTGACAGAAATGCAAGCTCACCTTATTCAATCCGAAAAATTGGCCTCTCTGGGAAAATTGGCCGCAGGCATAGCCCATGAAATAAACAACCCATTAGGAGGAATTCTCATCTATAGCCATCTTCTTTTGGAAGAGACGAAAAAAAACAATCCCCATTATGAGAACCTCAAAAAGATCGTTAAAGAAACAACCCGTTGCAAGGACATTGTCAAAGGCCTTCTTGAATTTGCCCGACCAAAGGAACCCGAGATGACCCTGACAGCTATCAACGAGATCGTAGATAAATCCTTAGCCCTCATAGAGCGTCAAGCTCTTTTTCAAAACATAACCATAAAAAAAATCTATTCTCCTTCTTTACCCCGTATCGTTGCCGATGGGGCTCAGCTCCAACAGGTCTTCATGAACATCATCGTTAATGCCGCAGAAGCCATGGACGGAAAAGGAACTTTAACTATCAGAACATCCCTGGATGGAAGTGCTAACTATATAAATATCGATATCACAGATACTGGACATGGCATAAAGGAAGAAGATAAGAAGAGGCTTTTCGAGCCTTTTTTTTCTACCAAAGAAGTCGGAAAAGGAACTGGCCTGGGCCTGGCTATAAGCTACGGGATCGTTCAAAAACATCAGGGTTCGATTGAAGTTCAAAGTCAGTTTGGAAAAGGCTCAACCTTTACCGTAAAACTCCCTGTGAAAAGAGAAACGAGTTATGAGTGAACCAATCCATATTTTGATCATAGATGATGATGAAGCGATTCGAGATTCTTTGAGTCAAGTCCTTAAAAAAGAAGGGTATTTCGTCAAAGAGGCCAAGGAAGGAAAAGAAGGATTAATGCTCTTTAACAAAGAATCCTTTCATGTTGTTTTTCTCGATATGAAACTGCCTGGTATTAAAGGGATGGATATTCTAAGCCAAATCAAAGAGACAAACCCTGAAACGCCCGTCATCATCATCACCGCCTATGCCTCCATTGAATCAGCCGTTGAAGCTATAAAGCGGGGGGCCTTTGATTATATGGCCAAGCCTTTTACCCCTGAAGAACTCCGTGTAATCACCAAAAAAGCTTTAGATGGAAGAAAAATTCTCTTTGAAAACATCTATCTCCGCAGCGAGTTAGAGGCAGCAAAGGAATTCGACATGGTGGTGGGAAAAAGTAAAGCCATGCAGGAAGTCCTAGACGTTGTCAGGCGAGTTAGCCCTACTGAAAGCACAGTTCTTATTATGGGAGAGAGTGGAACGGGGAAAGAAGTCATCGCCAGAGAAATTCACAAACACAGCCTCAGGCACAATTCACCCTTTGTTGTTGTGGATTGCGGAGCGCTCGTGGAAACACTCTTTGAAAGCGAGCTTTTTGGCCATGTCAAAGGATCTTTCACAGGGGCTCATGAAACAAAACATGGCCGATTTGAAGTCGCTGATGGAGGAACGATTTTCTTTGATGAAATCAGCAACATCAGCCTAAACATCCAGGCAAAACTCTTAAGAGGTATCCAAGAGCGAGAAGTGACCCGAATCGGAAGTTCCAAACCTATCAAAGTGGATGTCCGCATTCTTGCAGCGACAAACGAAAATCTGGCGGAGGCTGTGAGAAATGGAAAATTCAGGGAAGATCTTTTCTACCGTCTGAGTGTCGTCCCTATCAACCTTCCTCAGTTAAGGGAAAGAAAGGACGATATTCCACTTCTCGTCGAGCATTTTTTGCATAAATACAACAAAAAGGCCAAGAAAAATATTGACAGCATCTCTCCACGGGCTATTAAAGCCCTCGTAGAATATGATTGGCCGGGAAATGTCAGGGAATTAGAGAATACAATCGAGAGGGCAGTAGTGCTTTCAAAAGGAAATGGCATAGATATCGAAGACCTGATGTATCATGGAATTAGCGCCAGCTCTTCCATATTGAGCCCGAGTGTAGGAAATTATAAAACACTGGATGAGATAGAAAAGGAATACGTCAAGGCTGTTCTTCAGACTCAATACAGGAATAAAACGATAACTGCCAAAATTCTCGGCATTGACCGTAAAACACTCTGGGCAAAAATCAAAAAATACAATTTGGGCTAGAGGAAAACATTTCCTTTTTGACCTTAGTATGTCAAAATTGACCATCAAGTGGAGAGAAATACCCCTGCCTCTTTCCATCAGCAGACAATTAAAAAAGGATCAGATGTCCATACCCTATATTCCTTTTAGATTCAATAAATTAAATATATATAAACTTTCTTTTTTTGAGAAATAGGCATATATTTTGCACAAAATGGTGATTAAAGTTCTTGTAGGTTTGCCTATTTCTATTTCTGAAGTGGTTATGACTCTTTGTTTTTTTATCTTCTTCTGCTACAGGAGGTCAAATAATTCAATGAAAACAAAAGGAAGCAAAAAATGAGAGTTGTCAAACTGAAAAAGAAAGATTTGTTTCCCTTTTTGGGAATCATTTCCAAAGAGGCGGAACTGTGGGCACCAGTGAAACAGGAAGAGAAGCACCACTTTAAACTTATCTCCGACTTTTCGCAAATCGAAATGCAATACGCGAGGACGATTATCCCTCCCAGAAAAATAATGGTCCCTTCATTATTCAACATGTTCCATTTTACTGAAGAGGGGTATACAGAAGACTTGTCTCATATCAAAAAAAGAATACTTTTCGGCATTCATTCCTGTGATATCCATGGCTTACTCATTCTGGACAAACTCTTCATCCAAGAATATCCTGATCCCTATTACCTAGGAGCGAGGGAAAAAACTCTTCTTCTCGGGCTCTCTTGCTGGCCAGATGAGTACTGCTTCTGTAAATCCACCCACACCCACATCATTGAAGAGGGTTATGACCTTTTCTTTACAGATCTCGAGAAATATTTTTTAGTCTGGATTGGTTCAAGTCAGGGTGACGATCTCATCCGGTTTATGCCGGATATTTTCGATGGAAATCTAACAGATACCGATATCCAAACTTATATTCATTGGCAAATAGAAAGGGATAAAGCATTTAAAACCGAGATAAATTTCATTGCTATGCCTGATTTAATGGAGCTTAAATACCAAGATCCCCTCTGGGAAAAAGTAGGCGCTGCCTGTCTTGCCTGCGGGTCTTGCACCATGGTTTGTCCAACCTGCAACTGTTACAATGTCGTTGATAAACAGTTTCTTGGTTCAAAACCAGGCGAAAGAATACGCCACTGGGATTCCTGCACCCTTCCTGAATATTCAGAAGTGGCTGGCGGGGAAAACTTTAGAGAGAAAAAATCTGATAGATTAAAACTCTGGTATACCCATAAGCTCCAGGCCTATGTCAGCAAGTACGGAAAATTCAGCTGCGTGGGCTGCGGCCGCTGTCTTGTGACCTGCCCGGTCGATATCAATGCCAAGACAGTTGCCGAAGCTCTTGAAGGAAAAGATGTGGATGCTTTCTGGAATAGATTGAGCAAAGAGGTGACAAAATGAATGGCGAAAATAAACACTTAATGGAAACCAATCCTTTTACTCCTGAACCTGCAAGAATCGTGCACACCTACTACTTGACTGATGATGTGAAGTTCTTTCAGGTCCGGATTGTGGATATGGAAAAAGCACTCTCTTTTAGGTATCGCCCTGGACAGTTTGCCATGCTCTCAGTGCTTGGAACTGGCGAAGCTCCTTTCTCGATCTCATCTCCACCTTCTCGGCTGGGGTTGCAGGAATTCTGTATCCGAAGATCTGGCACAGTCACAAATGCGCTATTTAGGCTCAAGGAAAATTCCCTCATCGGTCTCAGGGGACCCTACGGCAATGGTTTTCCTGTAGAAGAAATGAAAGGAAAGGACATAATCATCGTAGTTGGAGGATTGGGCGCAGCTCCTCTTCGCTCAGTTTTACTCTACACTCTGGATAATCGAGACCAATTTGGCAAGGTTTCTGTGCTCCACGGCGCAAAAAGACCAGCAGAGATGATTTTCAGAGAAGAATATTTCTCTTTAAAAGAGAGGGGAGATCTTGAATGCCACTTGGCTGTTGACGCCGATGACACTGGAGCCTGGAAAGAAAATATAGGAGTTGTAACCACCCTCTTTCCTCTCCTTGAGAAGGTGGATTCCTCAAACACATTTGCTCTTGTCTGCGGACCTCCTGTCATGTACAAATATGTCATCAGAGAGCTTATAAAGCTTAACATTCCCAAGCATCAGATCTTGATGACCCTTGAAAGAAGGATGAAATGTGGGGTTGGAAAATGCGGTCACTGTGCCATTGATTACATTTATACTTGCCTCGACGGACCCGTTTTTAGCTACTGGGATGTCATTCACATGAGGGAGCTCATTTAGGGAGGAAAAGATGCAAAAAGATAAACTGAAAATTGGTATCTACGAATTAACGGGCTGCGCAGGAGACGCCCTCCTCATTCTTGATTGTGAAGAAGAGCTCATAAATATTTTCAAGGCAACCAACATCGAATCCTTTCTTATGGCGAAGAGCGATAATATCAACGGCGAATTGGATATTGCCCTTGTTGAAGGTTCTGTCACGACAGAAAAAGAAAAACAGGAGCTCTTGGACATAAGAAAAAGGTCAAAAGTTGTGGTCGCTATTGGCATTTGCGCTACACTCGGCGGGATCCAAGCTGCATTTCTTAGCGAAAAAGAGTGGAAAGAAAATTTTAAAAAAGTCTATGGTAAGACAGAGATGATCAACACCAATCCCCTCCAATCAAAACCAACCGATGAGTACATCAAAGTCGATTATTATCTCCCTGGCTGTCCCATCGGTAAAGAACAATTTCTCTCAACGTTCACCAGGATCTTGGCGGGGAATCCTCCTGAGTTGTACCGTTTTCCAGTCTGTGTTGAGTGCAAGTGGAATGAAAATGATTGCCTTCTCAACAAAGATATCCTTTGCTTAGGTCCCCTGACTCTAGCAGGTTGTGGCTCTGTTTGTATCAACCATAATCTTCCCTGCGTTGGCTGTTGGGGGCCTTCTGAAGAAGGCAACCTCACTTCTGAGTTTTCCCTCCTTTTGGAAAAGGGTTTCGATCATGATTTCATAAAACAGAAAATGGCCAATTTCAGTGGAACAAGAATATCCGAATTTTTGGCTACACTCAAAGGAGCGAAGAGATGAAGAAAATAAGCATCGAGCATCTGGCCCGTGTGGAAGGGAGCGGTGGTATTACTGCCACCATAGATGGCTATGTTGTCACAGATGTAAAGTTTTTCGTCAATGAAGGGCCGCGTCTTATCGAGAAGCTTGTCATAGGCAAAACACCAGAAGAAAATGTGAATCTTGTGCCCCGGATCTGTGCCATCTGTTCTATCTCCCATAAATATGCGGCTATTCGTGCTCTAGAAAAAGCACTTTCAGTGAAGGTTCCTCCCAAAGTCACCTTACTTAGAGAGCTTATGCATCTAGGGGAAATGGTTGAAAGCCACTCTCTTCATATTTACTTCCTTGCTTTGCCTGATTATTTGGGCTTTCCTTCTGTTATTGCCATGGCCTCCAAATTTGAATTTGAAGCAAAAATCGCTTTGGAGATGAAGCAATTTGGCAATCACATCATGAAAATCGTGAGCGGCCGCTTCATCCATGGGGAAAATCCTGTTATCGGAGGATTCGGTAAATTTCCCTCAAGAAAAGAATTGGTTTGGATAAAAAACAAAGCTATCCAATTTTTACCCCATGTCATAAAAACTGTAAAATTGTTCGCAGAGCTCAATTATCCTGATTGTCCAGAAGCAGAAACCTTATTTGCCTGCTTGAATCCTGAACAGGATGAATTTGGCTTTGTCGGAGATGAAATTATCCTTTCCACAGGAGAAAAAATAAGCGTCCAGGATTACAAAAGCCTGACCAATGAGTTCATTGTTTCCCATTCTTATTGCAAACGAAGCCACTACCAGGGCAAGCCCTACTCTGTCGGAGCTCTGGCCAGAATCAATAATCTTGGCGAAAGGCTTCAGGGAGAATCAGGGAAGATGTTTAAAAAATACTTCAATCCTCGCTGGAAGAAAAATCCTCTTTATAATAATGCTGCTCAGGCCCTTGAAACTCTCTACTCTTTTGAAAGAATACCTGAAGTGATCGATAAACTCCTCAAGATCCCTGATCCTCCTCTTATAAAATATACAAAAAATGAAGGTAAAGGTGCGGGAGCGGTAGAAGCCCCAAGGGGTACACTCTTTGATTATTATGAAATCTCTAAAGGTCAGATCACATATGCTGACATCATCACTCCTACCGCCCAAAATGCAGAAGATATCGAAAGGTACTGTTATCTGGCCGCTCAAAAACTCCTTGAAGAGGGCCAGGAAGATAATAAGATCAGAGAGAGAATGGATTTAGTTGTCAGATCTTTTGATCCCTGCATAAGCTGTTCTGTTCATATGGTCCAGCTCAAAAAAGCTCCAGAGGAGAGCTGGAAAGAAAAGCTTGCTTCTCTTAAAAAGACAGAATCATTGGTTTTCGTGGGAGTAGGAAAGCGCAATCATGGCGATGATGGGGCTGGCATAGAGCTAGCCCTTAAGCTTCGAGAACAAGGCGTGAGAAATGTCTGGCTAGAAGATGAAATTGAAGAGAAAAACTCCCTTTGGGAAACGAACTCTAGTAGCCCTTTAATCTTCCTCGATGCCGTTGATTTTGGAGAGAGTCCAGGAAAAATCGCTCTCTTTCCTCTCCAGCATGTTTTCTGGAATTCTATGTTGAGCCATAAGCTCATGCCTTTTATTCCAGGCCCGGCCAATTATCATCAGTTGAAAAAATCTTTTGTTCTCGGCATACAGCCTGAATCAATCGGGGAAGGAGAAAGCATTTCTCAAGCCATTCGCCTGGCGATGAAAAAGATTCTTGATGAGATAAGAAACTAACTCACGCTGAGGAATCATGTTTCTTAAAAATAATTTTATGGGAAGATAAATCGTCCAGTTCGGTGAAAAGAAAAATAAAGTGATTTTCTAATCACTCTGTCTGCCTTTTAATTCCTGCATCAATTCACCGCTGGACGATTTTTTATTAGTATTTTTTACCATTTAGAAAGAAAATAGTCAGAAAAACTTATTGCCATAGGAATTTGAAAATGTTAAAATCCAAAACTAAATATTTTCCTCTGGATGAGGAAATATTGATACAGGGACGGGGAAAAATTCCCCAAGTTCATTTTTAGGTTTTCCACACAACAGAGAGCTAAAGGGTAATGTTAAATAACTTGATTAATTTCAATAACTTAGAATTTGATTTCTTGTCTTATCCTGAGCACAATTGGCACATTAATTGCTCTCTCTTAGAAGCAAGGAACCTAAGAATGAATGATACTGAAAAAAGAGTGCTCATCATAGATCCCGATACCAGAGAAAGAAGAGGCTTAACCAATTATTTAAAAAATGAAAACTACGATGTCGAGACTGGCAAGAGCCTTTCTGAAGCCATAAAAAAAATATCTCAAGGCTGTTTCATCTGTCTGATTATGGATGTCGACCTTCCAGAGATGAAGGGCTACGAAGCAGTTTCCATTATAAAGAATCTCGATCCTCAAATAAAGGTCATTATGACCACCAAGAAAAATACAAAAAGGTTGGAAGCCAAAGTCAGAGAACAGGACATCTTTTTTTACTTCATAAAATCTTTTGGAAAAGAGGAATTAAAATTGGCAATCAACAATGCCTTTAGCAAATAAGGGAGGAAAAATGACAAAACATAAGGCAAAAATCTTAATCATCGATGATGATCCAGATTTCCTCAATGCTATGACCCCCATTCTTGAGTCAGCCATGTACGATGTTGTGACTGCTTTAAATCCTAAGGAAGGAAAAGAAAAAATTTTTGCAAAGCAACCGGATTTAATTCTACTCGACATTATGATGGACAGCCTTTTTGATGGCTTTTCTCTTTGCCACGCCATAAAAACTTCGAAAGAATACAAAGATTTCAAGGACACGCCAATTGTTTTTATTTCAGCTGTAAAAGAGATGACGGGTTCAAGATTCCAGTTCAAGGGTGAAGAACAAGGAATGGCCGGACCTGACGATTATATCGATAAACCTGTTAAGCCAGATGATCTCCTCGCTCGAATCGAAAGGCTGCTCAAGAAATGAAGAGAAGGAAGCAGACAGCGAAAATTCCAATTAAAAAAGGAGTGAAGAAATAGACATGAAAAGACAGACGGCAAAAATTCTTATTATTGATGACGATATAGACTTTGTAAATGCAACAAAAATGATTCTAAAAACAAAATGCTACGAAATATTGGTGGCTTATGATATAGATGCAGGTATGAAAATTATTGAGTCTGAACGACCTGACCTAATCATTTTAGATGTTATGATGAAGAGGATGAGTGATGGGTTCAAATTATGTTATCAGCTTAAACATGACCCTAACTATAAAAATATTCCTATAATAATAATTACTGCTGTAACTCAAAAAACTGGACTTAGATTTTCACCAAAAACTGATGGAGAATATCTTGAAGCAGAGGATTTTATCTCTAAACCAATCAAACCAGATGAGCTTTTAAACAAAGTCGAAAATCTTCTTATGGGGAAAAAATTATAGATAAAGGAGGCTACAAATAGCCAGTGTATTTATTGTTTTCTTACCGAAGATAAAAAAGAAATGAGAAAAATGACAAAAGAAGTAGACTTATATCAACCACATTTAGCAAGGATCATTAAGATTCATCCGCAAATTCAAGAGCATCGTCTGTTTCAAGTTAAATTTGAAGACGACGAGATTGCCCGTAATTTCACATGCAAACCAGGCCAATTCATGGAACTAACTGTATTTGGGACTGGAGAAGCGCCATTTTCCATAAGTTCTTCTCCAACAAGACCAGGCATTGTTGAATTCTGTATTAGACGAACAGGAAAAGTAACTGATTATCTATTCAACTTATCTCCAAATTCCTTAATTGGCATTAGAGGCCCTTATGGAAATGGATTTCCTATTGAGAAGTTAGAAAACAATGATTTACTCATTGTGGCAGGGGGACTGGGTATGGCACCACTACGATCGCTTTTATGGTATGTTTTAGACAATCGAGAAAAATTTAAAGAAGTTATACTTATATATGGCGGTAGAAATCCAGACGATATGCTTTTTAAATTTGAGCTATTAGATTTGCTTGATTCCCCAGAGATGAAATGTTTATTAAGTGTAGATAGAGATGATTCAGGGACCTGGCCCGCCTGCATTGGCCCAGTTACTGCTCTATTTGACCGCATTAATGTTAATGCTGATTCAACCTACGCAGCGATTTGTGGCCCTCCCATTATGTATAAATACGTTCTAGAAAAATTGTTTGAAAGGAATTTCTCTTACGACCGAATATTAATGTCGCTGGAGAGACATATGAAGTGTGGGATTGGTAAATGTGGACATTGTGCTATAGGTTCAAAATACGTCTGTATTGACGGTCCAATATTTACTTATCAGGAAGCGTTAGACTTACCGGAGACGATCTAAATGAGAAATGTTTTGACTGTTTGTCCATACTGTGGTTGTGGTTGCGGGTTATATTTGAACATCGATGGGAACAAAGTATGTGGAGTAATACCTAGCAGAGAACATCCGATTAGTCGTGGTCAATTATGTGTCAAGGGATGGAATGTTCATCCTGTTATCTACAATTCTCAAAGACTTCGTAGGCCTCTTGTTAAAGCCGACCGTGGAGAGGCACATCGTGAAACAAGCTGGGATGAAGCGTGCGATATCACAACAAAAAGAATTAAGGAAATACAAAAGAAATATGGCAGTAATTCAATCGGAATTATCGGTTCAGCTAAATGTACCAACGAAGAGGACTTTCTTCTTATGAAATTTGCTCGAACTGTTTTAGGAACAAATAATATTGATAATTGTGTCCGACTTTGTCATGCACCTACAATTTCAGGATTAAATGACTCTTTTGGATTTGGAGCAATGACTAACTCCATAAATGAGATAGAAAACGCAAATTTTATTCTGGTAATTGGTTCTAACACAACTGAAGAACATCCTATGGTTGGGACTCGCATCTTGAAAGCTGTCGACCAAGGCGCGAAATTGATTGTTGTCGACCCTCATAGAACTCAAATAGCAAATATGTCTCATCTTCATTTGCAACCAAAGCCCGGAACAGATGTAATCTGGATTAATAGTTTAATCCGGATAATCATTGAAGAAAATTCAGCTAACTTTGATTTTATCTATAAACGAACAGAAAATTTTGAAGCGGTTAAAGAAATCGTTGAAAAGTTTACTCCCGAATATGTAGAAAAAATTACCGGCCTATCTCTCTCTAACCTCAGAGAGACTGCAACAATGTATAGTCATTCTAAAGCATCAATGATCATTTATGGTATGGGTATTACCCAACATATCAATGGAACAGACACTGTTCAAGCATTAGCTAATCTTGCAATGTTGACAGGAAATATTGGTAGAGAAAGCACTGGAGTTAATCCCCTAATAGGGCAGAGTAATATGCAAGGTGCGTGCGATATGGGTGTTTTGCCTGATTACTACTCTGGCTATCAATCCATTAAAGATGAGCAAAATGTTGCTAAGTTCGAGAAAGTCTGGAACTTAAAACTACCTACAGATTTGGGTCTAAGCTTCATGGAAATGTTGAAAGAAGCAAGACAAGGGAAAATCAAAGCAATGTATATTGTTGGCGAGAATGTTTTACTGAGTGCTCCTAATATAAATAAGGCAAGAGAAGCATTGAGTAATCTTGAGTTTCTGGTTGTGCAAGATATGTTTCTCACAGAAACAGCTCAATTAGCTAGCGTTGTTCTACCTAGTGCAAGTTTTGCTGAGAAAGACGGCACATTTACCAGCACAGAAAGAAGAGTTCAGCGAATCAGGAAATGTATTGAACCGCTAGGAGACACAAAGCCAGATTGGCAAATACTGAGTGAATTGGCTCAACGAGCTGGGTACAGAGAGATGAATTATAAAACTCCAAAAGAGATTATGGAAGAAATAGCGTCACTTACACCAATTTATAAGGGGATTTCTTATGAAAAGTTAGATAATATAGCTGGAATTCAATGGCCATGCTTCGATAAGGGCCATACAGGAACAACATTTTTATATAAAGATTCCTTTGCAAGAGGAAATGGCTATTTTGTTCCTGTTGATTTTATACAGGGGAGTGAAGTACCTGATAAGGAATATCCATATCTTCTCATAACGGGAAGAAAAGAATTTTATTTTCATACTGGCACTATGACTAGAAAATCGCCATTATTAGAAAGAGAATTTCCAAATGGATTCGTTGAAATAAATCCAAATGATGCTGATGACCTAAAGGTTAAATCAGGATGGAAAGTAAAAATTGTATCAAAACATGGAGAACTTGTAACAAATGTTTTAATTACTGCTCGAGTCCCAGAAAAGACAGTGTTTATTCCATTTCAATTCAAAGAAGGAGAAGCTAATTTATTGTTAGGGAAATCAGATTTAGACCCAAAATCAAAAATTCCAGAATTTAAAGTCTGTGCAGTAAAAATTAGTTCCATATGAATACCGCAAAGATTTTATTTAAAAAGGATATCAACACACTCATAGAAAGATGTGTGAAAGATACTCAAGTCATCGCTCCAATCAAAACAACTTATGGTGATATTATTTTTAGTCCAGTAACTTCTCCCTCTGAAATTGTATTGGGCCAGGAATTCAAAAACAGTATTATTCCTCCAAAAAGATTTTTCTTACCTCAAGAAGAAACATTGTTCACATATCTTAGAGATAAAAATGATTATAAAATAGAACTGAGCATGCTGGATGAGCAAAAAAGAATCATTTTTGGGATTCGTTCTTGTGATGTTTCCGCAATTCTCTTTTTAGATAGGTTTTTTACGAGTAATATTGAAGATATTTATTATCTTAAAAAGAGAGAAAATATGACTTTGATTTCTCTTGGCTGCAATGAACCTCAAGATACTTGTTTTTGCATCTGTGCTGATTGCGGTCCATTTTTAACTTATGGTTTTGATCTGCAATTTATTGATTTAGGAGAAGGATATTTTGTCGAAATTGGAACTGCCAAGGGTGAAAATATAATAAAAGATAATAAAAATTTGTTCAAAGATGTTTCTGTAGCAGATGTAAAAATGAAACAAGAAATTGTTGAATCAACAAAAAATAAGTTTAAGACTGCCCGAGCATACTTTTCTAAAACAATTCGAAAAATTACTGAAGGAAACGTTGATAAAAATATATGGGAAGAATTAGGACAAAGATGTTTTTCTTGCGGCGGATGTTCTTATATTTGTCCAACCTGTTCTTGTTTTGATGTCATGGATTTGCCCAAATCAAATGATGAATATAACCGGGTTAGAACATGGGATTCCTGCATGTTTGCTGGTTTCACAAAAGAGGCTTCCGGACACAACCCAAGATTAGAGAAAAAGGATAGAGTCTATCGTCGTTATTACCACAAGTTAAGTTACCAATATGTCCAAAAAAATGAGACACATGGATGTGTAGGCTGTGGCAGATGTATTGCTACTTGTCTAGGTCATATTGATATGCCTATGGTGGTCGAGAAAATAAGGAGAAGTTAGTAGAATGATGACAATTTTTACTATTTTAGTAGTATTGCCTATTGCAGGAGCACTTGTTGCGATTCTTCTTTCAGACAAGAGAAGTGACCGTTGGGCAATCATAATTGTCGCCTTGACTGTGCTCACAGCTTTGTTATTAATTTATGAGACTTTCCCAGATAAAATAGAATATTTGTTATTAATTTTACCTTGGATTACTTTACCTACGAAATTATTCGGGTATTTCATTGATCCGTTAAGTTCTTTGATGTTACTCGTAATAACTATAATCGGATTTTTGGTAGTTCTTTACTCTACAGAATATTTAAGTCCCAGAAACAAAGAGCATTCAGTTACAAGTGGAAAAAATAGGTATAACTTCTGGATGCTTCTTTTCATTGGCTCTATGGTTGGTATTGCTGTTTCACCCAATCTGCTTCAACTTTTCATTTTTTGGGAAATGACGACATTATGTTCTTGGGCATTGATTTCATATAATCAGCAGGATGCAGCATTAAAAGCTGGTTACAAAGCACTTTTAATGACATATTTTGGCGGAATATTCTTTATGATTGCTCTAGTTATTCTCTTCGTCAATACCAATTCCTTTGAATTCTATGCGTTAGGTAATTTAACTCCTGCCTTACGAACAACGGTGTTCATTCTTTTAGCAATAGCTGCTTGGGCGAAAGCAGCTCAAGTCCCATTTTATACTTGGTTACCTGATGCTATGGAAGCCCCGACTCCAGTTAGTGCATATCTACACGCTGCGGCAATGGTTAAAGCAGGCGTTTATCTTTTAGCAAGAGTTGTACTTTCTTCTTATCCGACATTAACTTTTGGGAATGGTCTAGTAATTGCTATTATGGCATTAGTGACTATGTTCGTTGGAGTATTTTTATATTTCTTCCAAGACGATTTGAAAAGACTCCTAGCATTTTCAACTATTACTCAATTAGCTTTGATCCTCTTTGGTGTTAGCTTAGGAGTTATGGGCTCTCCTGTAGGCTTTCGAGGTGGAGTCCTTCATATTGCCTGCCATGCGGTTGCAAAAGGACTCTTGTTTTTATCTGTTGGAGCGATTGCTTATACTACTGGCACCAAGAGTATTAAAAGTTTAAGCGGACTTGCAAGGAATATGCCTTTAACTGCAACTGCTTTTATGGTCGGTGTTTTTTCTTTGACTGGCATTCCTCCTTTCTCCTGTTTTTTCAGTAAATTTTTCATATTTACAGGTGCATTGAGCGTAGGGGGAGTAACAGGCACTCTATTTGCTGTTCTGATAATCCTTGAAAGTTTAATCTGTTTTGGCTGGTTTATCTGGATCGGACATAAAGTATTTTTTGGAAAACCATTGGCATTAAACCCGCAGAGTCATGTTGTTAAAGACCCACCTTTTGCTATGTCCGCTTCGTTAGTTATTCTTGCAATACTTTGCTTAATTATTCCATGGGTAGCAATATTAATAGTTAATAGGATTATGTAAATGAACATGATACAAGTATTGCTGAGTTCGGTTTTGATACTGCTCGCTGGGGCAGCAATTTCTGCGGTATTCTCTTCTTATCGCAGAATATGTAGCTGGATTGCTTTCCTGAGCATGTTATTCGCAGCTATTGGTATATGTTCCACTGCTGTTTTTGTATTCCTCCATGGTCCTGTTGCCACCTCTCAACCCATCTTCACAATCTCAACAATTGGTGCATCACTTAATCTTAGGATAGATGAACTAAGCGCACTGTTCCTAACTATTATTTCTTTCATCGGATTATGCGCAACCCTATACTCAGTTGATTATATGTCTTTCTATAAGAAAGAAAGTTTGCTTCGTTTCTCTCCATTTTTACTTTTATTTATTACCGGGATGGTCGGAGTAGTTTGTGTAACTGATATGTTTTTCTTTTTTGTTTTCTGGGAATTTATGACCTTAGCTTCCTATTTATTAGTTATTTTTGAACGAGAACAGAAGGTGAACTTGAAGGCTGGATTCAAATATTTTTTACTCACTCATATTGGTACTGCTTGTATGTTCATGGCAGCAATTATTCTCTGGACTCAGAGCAATTCTTTTGATTTCTATGAATTAAGAAGAGCTTTTGAGATATATCTTTCCTCAAACGTAGCTATCGTTCACATAGTTTTGCTTCTCTTCTTTGTTGGGTTTGCTACTAAAGCAGCTATTCTGCCTTTTGGTATCTGGTTACCCGATGCCCATCCAGCAGCTCCTTCCGGAGTAAGTGCTATTCTTTCCGGAGTCATGATAAAAATGGGAATCTATGGATTATTAAGAGTTTTTATCTCTTTATGTCCGATTTCTCATGCTTCATATATTTGGGGTGGCACAATTGCTGTCTTTGGGACAATATCTCTATTTGTCGCTACATTAACGGCATTGATACAAGAAGATTCGAAAAGACTGTTAGCATTCCATAGCATCGGTCAAGTAGGCTACATCTTTCTAAGCCTGGGAATGGGTATAGCCTTTTTGCCGATAAATCCTATTATAAGTGCAGTTGCTTTTATAGCCGGACTTTATCATTTGATAAACCATGCCTGTTTTAAATCTTTATTATTCTTGAATGCTGGTTCGATTCTCTATCAAACTGGCACACGAGATTTAAATAAAATAGGCGGATTATCAAAGTTGATGCCCGTTACAGCTACTACGGCTCTAGTTGCTTCTCTATCCATTTCAGGGATGCCGATTTTCAATGGTTTTATTAGCAAGTGGTTAATCTTTCAAGTTACGATTCTGGGTGGCATATCTCAACCTTTATATGTAATTTTAGGGCTGTTCGCTTTGTTTATCAGCACAGTTACTCTAGCAAGTTTTATCAAATTCTTAGCAACAAGCTTCTGGTCGAAGACTCCTGATTCACTAAGAACACATACAATAAAAGAAGTTCCTCTAACAATGCGAATTCCACAAGTCGTATTAGCAGTTATGTGTATAGTTTTAGGAATACTTCCAGCGATTGTAATACCAATATTATACACTTCTCTTGGTTCCCTGGGACTCTCTGCGTATCTTCCCAAGCTTGATGCGCTATTCAGGGGAAGTTATTTAGGCTTGAATACTAACCTTGGTGAGGGAATAACCACGACTTTCAATCCTTTGTATATTCTCATTATTCTCATAATTTGCATTACTCTTACTTACTTGATTTCCAAAATAGGAAAATCAAAAGTAAGACAGACTGAAACATGGTACTGCGGAGAAGAACATACAGCCGAGGAATCAAGATACAAAGCGCATAGTTTCTATAGTCCTTTTAAGAAAATCATCCGTGTTAGGATCGGAAAATACTGGAGTGAAACTTTGTATTTTACAAACATACCCTGGCCAAAGATTAAACTGCCTGCTTTTATAAAAAAAGTATTACAGATTGACCAATGGTTCTATTATCCTTTAGTAAACTTTATTATGAAAATATTTGATAAGATCAGCGTAATACATAGTGGAGTACCGCAGGTTTATACACTGTGGCTAATTATTGGATTGGTACTGGCAATAATTGTTTTATTTGCATTGTCATAAGATGAACATAATAAAAAGACTACAAGGAAAGTTTGGTAAAGAAATCCTTGAAGTTAAGGAACCTGTAAAAGGAAAAATTTACCTAACTATTCCTAAAACTGCTATTGTAAAATTTGCTGATTACATCTTCAATGAGTTAAAAGGAAGATTTGTTATAAGCGTAGGTACAGATACTCGTTCAATTTCCAATGATTATACAATTACCTACATATTCTCCTTAGATAGGGAAAAGACATTTGTATCTCTCCAGGCTCATGTTAAAAATGATGACCTAACCATTGATTCTATTACACCTATTATTCCAGGAGCTAATTGGGCTGAACGGGAAGTTTACGATATGGTTGGTGTTTATCCTAAAGGACATCCTGATCCTCGTCGACTAATTCTGGCAGATGATTGGCCAGATGGTGTTTATCCGCTACGTAAAGATTTTCCTTATGACAAGAAACCAGAATCAGCACCTGAAATGAAAGTGCCTCTTAAAAAAACATCAGAAAAAGCAACAGTTATTTCGTTTGGGCCATTCTTCCCTGTTCTAGAGGAACCAGCCCACTTCAAATTGTTTATTGAAGGAGAACAGGTTGTTGGATGTGACTATCGAGGATCATACAACCATCGCGGAATAGAAAAGTTAGGAGATAGCAAACTCACTTATAATCAGATCCCTTTTATTGCCGAGCGAATCTGTGGTATCTGCGGTTTTGTTCACAGCACCTGCTATTGCGAGGCAGTAGAAGAAGCTGCAGAAATTGAAGTTCCTCTTAGAGCAAAATACATTAGAACGATTATGCTTGAATTAGAACGTCTCCACTCACATCCTCTTTGGTTAGGAATTGCTGGACATATCATTGGATTCGAAACAGTGCTGATGCAGACATGGCGTATGCGAGAACCAATAATGTGGTTATGTGAAGCCATAAGCGGCAATAGGAAGACTTATGGGATGAATATAGTCGGTGGAGTGAGACGAGACATTCCTAAAGACCTTCATCCTAAAATTATGGATGTGTTAAACACACTTGAAAAGGAATGGAAAACTTTGCTTAAGGCTATTCAAGGGGATACGACTTTAATGATGAGATTGAAAAATGTAGGTCGATTGTCTAATGAAGATGCAAGAAAAATATGTGTAACTGGCCCAAGTGCACGAGGGTCTGGAGTTGTTATTGATTCAAGATTTGACCATCCTTATTCTGCATATGCTGAAATCGGATTCAAAGAGGTAGTTTCTTATTTAGAAGGAGATACTTTAGCCAGAACCCTGGTTAGGTTAGAAGAAACACTCATATCTATTGACATTGTAAAAAGAGCTCTTCAAGAGATGCCCGAGGGACCAATCATAGCTGAGATTACTGAAGAGATACCACCAGGAAAAGAAGCAGTTCGTGTAGTAGAGGCGCCGCGAGGAGAAGCTATCCACTATGTTATGACAGGTCTGGATAATCGGCCTTTTCGCTGGAAAGTAAGAGCGCCGACTTATGCTAATCTTCAGGCTGTCCCAGTAATGATTCAGGGTGCTTCGTTAGCTGATGTGCCTATTACTATTGGAAGTATTGATCCCTGTTTTTCCTGTACCGAGAGAATGATTATCGTTGATAAGAAAACAGGCAAAGAAAAAATGCTAACACAAAATGAATTGCTGGAATACTCAATTAAGAGGAAGTTAAAGTGAATTATGCAATTGGAATTGGTATTCTCAATATCGGTCTAGCTCTCCTTCTCTCTCCCTTTCTTGAAGGAATAATCAGGAAACTGCGAGCGTTTATCCATTCTAGAAAAGGTCCGCCTTTTCGACAACCTTATTATGATTTACTAAAACTACTTGGCAAAGAAGACCTTGAAGTCTCTCCTAATTTTCTAATACGGTGGGCACCTGTCGTATGCCTGGCTACAATATTAACTGCTGGTTTGCTTGTGCCAATGGGGACAATTAAACCTCCTTTAGCTGCTGCTGGTGATGTTATTGTATTTATCTATTTTATTACATTAACAGCAGTTGTAATAATGATGTCTGCTGCTGCTTCAGAAAGTCCGTATGCTCAGATAGGTGTGAGCCGGGAAATGATGATGCTTTTAACTGTTGAACCGGTAATTGCTATTGCCTTAATCACAGGAGCCATTAATGCCCATTCCTTGAGAATGTCGGATATTGTGCTGTGGTACTTGGCACATGGTCCGACTGTTTCAATGGTGATTGCTGGTGTCTCTATTTTTCTAGCTATTCAAGCTCAATTAGCTAAATTACCGTTTGACATTTCAGAGGCAGAACAGGAAATTATGGGCGGCCTATTCATCGAAGCGAGCGGCCCTAAATATGCTCTTTTCAAATGGGGATTTTTGGCTAAACAGGTCATTTTTGCCTCGCTTTTCTGTCAGGTCTTTATTCCTTGGCCAACAACTTTTATTCTATGGTTAGATATCTTAATTAACCTAGTGAAGGTTCTCATAGTTGTTATTTTTGTTTGTCTCATTGATGTCGTTAACCCAAGATTACGGATTGACCAAGCAATAAGGTATTTCCTTGTTATGGTGTTTGTTGCCTTAATGGGCTTAGTTTTTGCTTTAGTCCAAGCATGACACAAAAGAAAGAAAAGAGAAAAAGATGTTACTCAGCAAATTGAAAGAAGCATTGATTTGCCTAAAAGCAGGCAGAGTAACTTTGCCTTATCCATTTAAGCCCGCTCCACCAGTCGCTCCTCGTTTTAGGGGCAAACTGGAAATAGATATAAAAAAATGTATTGGTTGTGCTGGCTGTGCCAATGTATGCACACCTAGGGCAATTCAAGTGATTGATGAAAATAAAGAAAAAAGAATTATTGAGTTTTTTCTAGAACGCTGTACATATTGCGCTCGGTGTGAAGAAGTTTGCCCTGAAAAAGCAATCAAAATGAGTGATGAGTTTGAAACAGCTACCAATAATATTCAAGATCTGCATATAAGAATAGAATTGGAAATGAATACCTGTCAACGCTGTGGCCGCTGTTTCATTCCCGCTAACCCATTGGATAGAATGATGAGTACTGGCTTTCGGGAGGAAGAGCAATGATTGGAGGAAGTTTAATTGTGACTTTAATGATCGCACATCTCATTGCATCAGTACTCGCTGTAGAAATAAGAAACCTAAAGTTAGCAACAATTGCACTTTGCATTCAGGCATTTTTCTTAAGCAGCATTTTCAGTGCGTTTGCTTCTATGTCCAACAATCCTTCATTATACTGGTGGAGCTTAACAGCATTTATTACAAAAGTAATTATTATTCCCTGCTTACTTTTGATATATATCCGTAAATTGCCAAAAGCAGAAGTTACTCCGGTTATTGGATATACGTTGTCTATCTCAATCTTGAGCATCATTTTAATAATTTTCTATAGGTTTGTTCATACTTTCATAGAATTTGTTGCTCCTACACCTGAAGCGATGGCAGAACCAGCGCGTTCTTGTTTAACTTTATCTTTTATGATTTTTGCCTTAGGACTTTATGTTCTTGTTGTCCGCAAAGATGCTATTAAAATAGTGATTGGCCTTTGCCTTTTAGAAAATGGTGTGCATTTATCTTTGGTTACCTTAGCACCCGGCTTACCAGAAACAACAGTGATTGGAATCGCTACTAATGTTGTTATTGCCGCCTGGCTTCTTTTGTATTTGACAGGCAGAATATTTAAAATACTTGGCTCAACTGATACTTCTATTTTATCAGAACTCAGGAGGTAGTAATAGAACATGACGTCAATTGAAGTTGTTGAAAGTAATCTCGCTGTTTTGGTCTTTGTTATTCCAACACTATTTTCTCTAATTATATTCGCTTTTGGTCGTTTTTCTCGTTTGTTGCGTGAAGGACTCGCATTTTTAGGACTTTTGGTTACATTTTTAATATCAATTGCAATTTACCAAAAAGTCTTATCCGGATATGTGTTGAGTGCCTGGAAGATGACTATTTATGTTGATGGATTATCAGCATTGATGGAGATAATTGGTTCTTTAATGGGATTGCTCATCGTCTTATATTCTCCGCGATATTTAAAAAAGCGTGGTTTGCCTGAAGAGATTACTCCTAAGCGCCTTGGCTTATATTATGGACTGTTACTCCTTTTCTTAGGAACAATGAACTGGACATGCGCTACTAACAATATTGTCATGCTCTTTGTTTCTTTGGAGGCAACGACATTAGCTACTACTTTTCTTATTACCTTTTATTGGGGAAAACGAGCGAGTGAAGCAGGATACAAATATCTCTTATTAGTGACTATTGGTGTCACTTTTGCTCTTTTCGGTTGCGTTCTCGTATATTCAGCGAGTTTGCCCCATCTTTCAGGACATGAAGCTCTGTTATTCACCAGTATAGGTAAAGTAGCAGGGAAAATACCTACTAGTATTGTGCTTTTAGCATGTGCTTTCTTTATTGCAGGTTTTGGTACGAAAGCAGGGTTGATCCCTTTTCATGCCTGGTTACCTGATGCTCACGCTGAAGCACCCGCTCCAATCAGTGCTTTGCTTTCAGGCATTGTCATTAAAGTTGGTGCGTATGCCCTTGTAAGGACGATTACAGTGTTTGCTCCGCATTACAACGCTATTGTTGTATTTGTTGCCATTATTGCTTCCGCAAGCATGCTTATTGGTATTTGTTTAGCTTTGGTTCAAGATGATCTCAAAAGAATGCTTGCTTACTCAAGTATATCTCAAATTGCTTATGTGATTGAAGGAATAGGACTAGGTACATATTTAGGCATATATGGCGGATTATTCCACCTCTTAAATCATACCATTATCAAAGGCCTTCTCTTTTTAACAGCTGGTGCCCTTCTGTATATGACGGGAACACGCAGCATTCAGGAGTTACAAAAAGTGCCAAAGAAAATGCCGATAACTCTGTTTTGTTTTTTTATAGGTTCTTTAGCAATTTCCGGAATGCCTCCATTTAATGGGTTCTTGAGTAAACTCACTCTATTTTTGGCTATCGCTCAAAGAGGACTTCTTTGGGCAGCTGTGATAGCTGTCTTAACCAGTTTGCTAACTCTTGCTTGTTTTGTCAGGGCAGCATATCGAATTTTCTGGAGTAAACCAGCAGCGCAACTCGCAACTAATCCTCACTCAAAAGAAGTTCCCTTTTCAATGTGGTTAGGGATGGGAGTTTTGGCCTTGCTCTGCATAGTGATAGGAATATATCCTAAACTTGTTTACCCGATTTTAGATAGTGCAACTAGATGCATTTTAAAAATTCTCGGAGGTTAAATGTTTCAGAAATGGTGTAAGAAAGCCTTCCCTAAATCGCTCTGGGTTTATCATACTAATACTGGTGCTTGCAATGGTTGTGATATAGAAGTAATAAATGTTTTAACTCCATATTATGACGCAGAGAGATTTGGGATTAAATTAGTTGGATCACCAAGGCATGCTGATGTTCTTCTTGTATGCGGTCCTGTAACGAGACAGGTTGTACCTGCGCTGAGGCGACTTTATGAGGCAGTTCCTTCGCCAAAACTGGTTATTGGGATTGGTTCTTGTGCAAGCGGTGGCGGTATCTGGTACGACAGCTATAATGTTGTGGGGGGTGTAGATAAAATCCTACCTGTTAATTTTTATATTCCCGGTTGCCCACCGCGACCAGAAGCTATTCTCTACGGAGTAGCTGTTGCTCTCGGCATAGCTCCTAAAAAGATTGCCTCAATAGAATTAAAAGAAAAACCATTGGAAGAAAGTATTAAAAAATGATATACAGAATTTTGTCACTCAAAATTATGGATTCTATCCCGCGCAGGAAGTTCTTAGCGGGGTCAATTATTCTTTTTATCATAATGATTGTTGGATGTGGCCATCAGGTTCTTACAGAAAAAACTGAAGGTAAGAAAAAAGTGAAGATGAGTGTTCTTCCCATTTATTCTCTACCATTGATGACTCAGCGATTTATTCCTCTCATAAATTATTTGTCCGAAACAACAGGATATAAAATAGAGTATATATCTACATTGAGTTACGAAACATATTTGACAACTTTAGAAAGTGCCCAAGTGGATATCGGTTACCAAAATCCATTTATTTATGTGATATTAGCAAAAACTAAAGGAGCCTATCCATTGGTTAAAGCCATAGATTTCAATGGAAATTCTGAGTATAGAGGCGTAATCATTACTCATATAAAGAGCAGAATTGAAAATATTGCCAGCTTGAGAGGTAAAAAAGTCATGGCTGTCTCCAGGAAAGCTGTGAGTGGTTATATAGCTCAAGCATCTTTATGTATTCAGAATGGAATTGACCCTGAAAAGGACTTAACAGTCATTTTGGCAAAGAGTCAGGATGAAGTGATCTCCAAAGTTTATCAGCAAAAAGTTGATGCTGGTTTTATTGGGGAAGAAGTTCTCTCGGCAGTCAAAGATAAAATCGATCTTACCAAAATAAAAATTATTGCTTATACTGAATCCTTTCCAAATTGGTGTTTTACTGCATTTTCTCACACGAATAAAGATGTGGCAGAGAAGATAAAACAAGCCTTGCTTAAACTAAATAAGAATAATCCTGATCATTATAAGATACTTGAGAAAGCAGAATTAAGTGGTTTTATCGAGACCTATGACACTGATTATGACATAGTGAGAAAAAAAGCTACAATTCTTAAAATACCGTATTGAAATGAGAAATTTGATCTTAGAAAAACTTGATAAAATTGTGAAAGGTAAAACAATAATCCTTGGAATTGGCAATGTCGTGAAAGGAGATGATGGAGTAGGTCCTATTTTAATTTCTCGGTTGAAAGGAAAAACAAGAGCAAAACTTCTTAATTGTGAAGAAGTGCCTGAGAACTACACTCAACCAATTATCGATGCTAGACCTGATAAAATTATCATCATTGATGCAGCAGATTGGAATGGCCCAGCAGGCGCAATAAGATTCATAGACGCAGAAGAGATAAATAATATGAGCTTTTCTACTCATGATTCATCCTTACAGACCTTTATTAATTATTTGAAAAACCACCTTCCAAACATAGATATTATTATTGTTGGGATTCAACCAAAAAGAAAAGGTCTTCTGGACTCATTGAGTCCAGAGGTAGAAAAAACAGTTGATGAATTAAGCCATCTCCTGGAAAAAATTTAAGGAATAAGTATATCCCCTAGATGTATTAAAATCTAATAGCTCAGTACGAAATTCTATCTTATTTTAAATGAATAACTTAGAGACTGTTAATTTAGCTTTCTAAACCTCGATAATGAATTATAGAAGTTATCTTGCAAACCTGGCTAAGACGACCTCTAAAACTGCTCAATGAATTTGGAAATTTGCTCAAAGGTGAAAACAGGTCCGTCTTTACAAACGTATTTATCACCAACATTGCATCGAGCACATTTACCCAACCCACACTTCATCTTCTGCTCAAGGGTAGTAACTATTTGCTCATTGCCAAAGCCCAATTCCTTAAGCCTGGCAAGAGCAAAACGGATCATGATGGGTGGTCCGCAGGTAATGGCGATAGCATTCACCGGCGATGGCTTCAATTGGGTGATTACATCTGGTACTAAAGCGACTCGTCCTTGCCATTTGTCATCACATCGATCAACGCAAAGTTCAACCTTGGTTATGGCGGCTTGCGCCCAAGTGTCAAATTCGTTAGCAAAAACTAAATCCCGTGGGGAACGGGCTCCATTGATAATGAGAAAGTCGCCGTAATCAGCCCGGTGGTCAAGAATGAAGTTAATGACTGGGCGCAGTGGCGCCATCCCTATACCACCGCCAATGATAATAATGTTTTTACCTCGATAATTGTCCAAAGGGAAATAGTTGCCGAATGGTCCCCTTACACCTATCGTAGCTCCTGGTTCAAGCTCGTGAAGAGCTGCAGTTACCGTACCAATACGTCTTACCGCAAATTCTATCCCCGCTTTGCGATAAGCTAAAGACACAAAGCCAAAAGGCGCTTCACCAATTCCATAGGCTGAAAGGAAACCAAACTGACCAGGCTTATAATCAAAGTTTTCCCGGAGGACCGGGTCTTCTAATTGTAAGTTAAGCAGCTTTATATCGTACGTCAGATCGGTTACTTTTATCAAAGTTGCTGAATTGGGAATAAACGGATTTACTGATGTCACTTTAAGCCCTCATTCGTTGAACATCGTTGATAATTTCTCTAATATCTATATTTACTGGACAGCTTCTGACGCATCTCCCGCAGCCAGTGCATTTTATATCTCCAAATTGCTCTGGGAAGTAAAGGAGTTTGTGGTACCACCGTTGACGCAGACGAGATCCCTTGGTAGAACGTGGGTCGTAGCCGCCGGCAATACGAGTGAACCCTGCTGATTGGCAACTTTCCCAACTACGGACTCGCTCGATTTTCCCTTTGCTTACGTAGTCTCGAATGTCAAAGCAATAGCAACAAGGACAAACATAAGCACAAATATTGCAGTGGACACAGCGGTCAGCAACTCGGTCCCAATAGGGATCGTTGAAGACCTTTGACATTACCTCGGTAATGCCTTCGGCAGGCACTGATTTAAGAGACGGTAACGACGGTTGTACTGCCTCTGCCTCTTTCACAGGTGCACCCATTAATAATTGTTTACATTTGTCAGTCACTATTTGAGTGATGTAACCTGCTTCTGTAGGTATGAGCAAGAGATCTACATGAGTCGGGTCAGCCGGACTACTACCAACACTGGTGCAAAAACATTCAGGACAAGGTGCCGAACAGGCTAATCCTACCAGAGTAGTCTTTTCCCGTTTTTCCTTGTAAAAGCCATCGGCTGGCTCAGCTAAGAAGGCTTTATCTATTAGGGCTATACCTCTAGCATCACAAGGACGAACTCCAAAGATTATCGCTTCACGGTCTACTTTCGCCGGGATAATCTCTGGTCTTTCATTTTGCACTATAGTAAACAGAGCTTCTGTAGGCGGGAAAAACAAATTCTTAGGAGAAAGTTCAGTATTAGAAAAACTTAGGTCTATTTTGTCTACTTCTGAACCACTAATAGATTCATAAAGGGTAACTCCGTTGGAGGTAACTGGAGCCACAACAGTATACTTTTCGGCAAGTTGTCTCAACCAAGATAAGAGGTCTTCTTTAGTAATAACCTTTGTCATTTACTGATTCCTAAGTCTTCTCCCTTCTTGAAAGTGGCAAAAGGTGGCGTGGTCTCAGCATTTATTCCAGGCTCAAAGTCAAAAAGGTGCACAGTGTCTTTTTCCAATTTACGGTTAAGTAACATAAGAGGGATATTTACAGGACATACCCGTTCGCATTCGCCGCAGCTAATACACCGTCCGGCGAGATGAAAAGCGCGCATAGTATTCCACATTCTGTTTTCACTCGAGGCAATTCTGATACCTGCCCAGAGTGGGTCCAGCTCATCAACAAAGCATTCGTAGCAGTAGCAGCCCATACACACTTGGCGACACCCGTAGCAGCGAATGCAACGGTCAAAGTGTTCTGCCCAGAATAATTTTCTATCCGCTGAGGTCATATCTTCAATTGCTGTAACCTCAGCATAGTTGCGAGAAGCTGTCTCTGTGACCGGTTCCCCAACTAGGAAGTCGTAGACGCTGGGTACATGTTGCGGACAGTATTGACATTTATTTTGCAAAGAGTCTTCAATTTGGTTGAAGCGCACTTTTTTAACGCCCGAGCAGACAACACCTATAATGAACAGATTTTCTCGTTTGAGCTGACTTTCATTAAGAAGTAGATTTATGCCCCGAGAGTCACATGGCTTTGCGACAATAGCAGTTGCTTTGTGTTTCTTATCAATTAGAAACCTACTTAGATTGTGAACGCAGGTTTCATCAAAAATTAACCTGTCTACTTCTGATGGGTCATATATAAAAGCAGGGCGTGCCGTCAACCCATCGGTGGCTCGTTCATAACCTATAACGCATTCTACCCTTTTTTTTTCTAATAGCTCTTTAGCTTTGTTGCGAATTTCGTTTATCATGTTTTTCGTGGTCCTATTCGTTTTAGGGTCTCGGTGAACTCCGACACGAGCTGCGAGAATTTTTTCCCTTCCGAGGCGGAGACCCATTCTAACCTGAAGCGCTCCTTTTCAGTTCCCAGATAGTCGAGAAATGGTCGCAACAGGACAAAGCGGCGGCGGGTATGGAAATTACCTTCATTGTAGTGGCAATCACCAACATGACATCCGGATATTAATACTCCATCTGCGCCCAATTGAAATGCCTTGACCACAAATAGAGGGTCGACCCGTCCTGAACATGGCACTCTAATAATACGGACATTAGCCGGGTAGGTGGTACGGCTTGTACCAGCCAGGTCAGCACCAGCGTAACTACACCAGTTACACAAAAAGCCAACTATTTTGGGCTCATAATCTAAAGCCATAAGCTATTTACCTCGTCTAAAATTTGTTGATTGGTAAAACCTCGTAGGTCAACAGCTTTTGGACGGCAAGATGCCATGCATAACCCACATCCTTTACATAAGCTCTCATTTACTACAGCAATCAGGCGCTTATCTCGGGTGACCTCGTAACTGATAGCTTTAAATGGACAGATCGCTACACACAGTAAACACCCAATACATCTTGCCTGGTTTACTACAGCAATTAGGGGATCTGTGGTTAGAGTATCTTGGCTAAATAGAGCTGATACTTTAGCAGCTGCGGCACCCCCGTGAGCTACACATTCAGGAATATCCCTCGGACCGACGCAGGCTCCCGCTACGAAAACACCGTCGGTCTGAGTTTCTACTGGACGTAGCTTGGGATGAGCTTCTACCATGAAGTTGTATGTGTCATAGCTGGCATTCAAAATCCGCGCCAGTTCATCAGCGCCAATACTTGGCTCCATTCCAGTAGCCAAAACTACCAGGTCGGCAGCAATTTCCACTGGTCTTCCTATCAGGGCATCTTCTCCCAAGATTTTTAGTTTCTTGCCATCCCGGTAGATTTTGGAGGGTCTTCCTTTAATGTATATGACACCAGCTTCGTCAATAGCCCTAAGATAGAATTCTTCGAAATCTTTCCCTCCTGTTCGAACATCAATATAAAATATGTAGCACTGGATTTCAGGGTCATGCTCCCTCAGCATAATTGCGTGCTTTGCCGTATACATGCAGCAGACTTTACTGCAATACGGTCTGCCTTTTTGCTGATCTCGGGAACCAACACAGCAAACAAAAGCTACTGTCTTTGGGTGTGCACCATCAGAAGGACGGATAACCTCGCCACCCGTAGGACCTGAGGCACTCATCAATCTCTCTAGTTGCAATCCACTGATTACATCAGGATAAGCCCCACCACCATATTCCTGATAATGGCTGTGGTCATAAGTTTGATAGCCGGTGGCAACTACTACAGCTCCAAATTTTTCAGTGATAAGTTCTTCTTCTTGGTCCCAGGTGATAGCTCCGGTGGGACATAATTTCTCGCAGATACGACATTCCGGTGGTTTTTTGCCTTCTTGACCAGTAGCCACCCAATTTAGGTATTTAATGTAGCGACAAATGCTGACATCAATAACAGGTTTCGGAGGCACAGCTTGAGCAAAAGGAATGTAAATGGCAGTGCGCTTGCCTAATCCCAAATCAAATTGGGAAAGAATTTTCTGGGGGCATTTCTGCCAACAAGTCCCACAGCCAGTACATTTTAGATGGTCAACTTTTCTAGCCTTTTGCAAAATTTCCGCTTCGAAGTTTCCAACGAACCCTTTTACTTTCTTGACTTCAGCGTAAGTCATCAACTTGATTTTAGGATGTTGACCAAGGTCAACCATCTTTGGAGTTAGGATACAGGCAGAACAGTCTAAGGTAGGAAAGGTCTTGTCCAGTTGAGACATGCGCCCACCAATACTCGGCTCTCTTTCTACCACAACAACTTCGTAGCCAGCATTAGCAATATCCAGAGCCGCTTGAATACCCGTGATGCCACCGCCAATAATCAAGGCGCGTTTGGTAATTTCCACTTGTGTTGGGAAAAGAGGCTCGTGGCGGATGACTTTGGAAACCGCCATTTTTATGATTTCTATTGCTTTAGCTGTAGCTACTTCTTTATCATCGCTATGCACCCAGCTACATTGTTCCCTGATGTTAGCAATTTCAAGAAGATAAGGATTCAGCCCAGTACTGGCTACTGTTCTACGGAAAGTAGCTTCGTGCATTCGAGGCGAACAGGAAGCAATAACAACCCGGTTAAGGTTGTTTTCAATGATAGCTTCGCGTATAGAAGCTTGCCCCGGTTCGCTACAGGTATACTTACTGTCAGTAGCCAAAACTACCATCGGCAATTTCTTGATAACTTCAACTACTTTGGTAACATCAACAGTACCAGCAATATTAGTGCCACAATGACAGACAAAAACACCAATTCTTGCCAAGTTCTTCTCTTACATCAATCCTTTATTCATTAACAAAGGTAAGGGGTCTATAAAGTGCTTATCCAATAATAATTGCTTTGGTGGTAGACCTAAAGCCAACCCAGCGAGTTGAGTGAAATAGAATACTGGTAAATGGATATTATCCTTGTATTTTGCCGCAATAGTCTTCTGCATAGAATCCAAATTGCTATGGCACACTGGGCAAGCTACTGCTAAGCAATCAGCCCCAGCCTGTTGAGCTTGAGCTAATAGGCGATGGGAGAGCTTCACCACGATATCTGGACGGACGAGCATGTGACTGCCCCCACAACATTCTGTTTTAAAATCCCAGCCAACATTTTCTGCTCCCAATACCTGAATAATTCTATCCATGGTCTGGGGGTTTTCGACATCATCAAAATTGGTAACCTCTTTAGGACGGACAAGGAGACAACCATAATAGCAAGCCACTTTTAAGCCGTGAAGAGGTTTTTCGATTTTCATTTTGTCTGTATTCTCGTCCAGCAACTGCAGAAGATGTACAACTTCATAGTGATGATCTTGGGATATTTCTTTTCCCATAACTTCGCCAATTAAATTGCGTACTTTTTCTTCTTTAAGCTCGTGAGCCGCAAACTTGAGGCGTGAAAAGCACAAGGCGCAAGCAGCGACCAAAGGCAGCTCCAATTTTGCGGCTGCCTGTAACTCGAGGGCTGGCAAGGCTATGCCCAGCAACTGGTCAATACTATGAGCTGAAGCAGCACCACAGCAAGTCCAGTCCTTTAGTTCTTCTAATTCGATACCCAGTGCTTTGCATACCAGCCGTGCTGAAATGTCATACTCCTTAGCGCTTGTTTTTAGAGTACAGCCCGGATAATAGGCATAACGAGATTTTTTCACTGAGCCTTTACCTCGCTTTTAGGCTGGATTATCTTTTCATTTCTCATAACTTCAATCCTTTTAAAAATCTTTCTGATTTCATTGGCACGCTTAGACCTGTGGGGCAGAAATGCTAGCTTTCCCCGAGATAGCATTCCCGGTATAATTTCGGCTTTATTTAGGGGATGCCTTCCCAGAAGATTGTAAGCCGCCCCCAATCCCAATTCATAGGCACGCCCCCACAGTCGGACAAAGCTGAGGAAAAGGCGATGGAAAAGCTTTATATCCTCTACTGAGGACTTGGTTTTCTCGCTGATAGCGAGAAGGCGTAAGGATTCCATCACACTAGCAATATCAATTTCACGAGGACATCGTGCCGAGCAGGTTATGCAGAAAAAGCAAATCCACGGGGCACGACTCGCTAACAGTTCATCTTTCAGTCCAAGCTGTATGGCTCGCATAACGCGGCGCGGGGTCAAATCCATGGCATAGGCTACTGGGCAACCAGCAGTACATTTTCCACACTGATAGCAGTGCGAAATTTTCTGACGGCTGTAGGCTTCAACAGCACTGCGCAATTCACTAACTGGTTGAGGTGTAATTACGCTAGCTACTGACATTTTTCAAAAGGTTCCTTTCCGTTCTGTTAGTCAGTTCTGTTAGAATCCAGGTGCACCATTTATCAATACCCTCTGCTGTCGCACAAGAGACCTGGAGGATTCTAATCTTCATTGATTAACCTTGCTGCTTATTCCACTTCTAAGCTTTCCAAGAAAGTCTCTCTCCCAGCTACTATTTCTACCTGCTGACTTTGGCAATTTGGACAAGTCCAGATCAGGTGTCCGGGATTGAAGGTACTAACGCATTGGCGACACTTTAGCTCCACTGGTATTAGTTTAAAGGCTAGGGTAGCCACTTCCGCTTGATCTAATGCTATATCCAGAATGTTTTGTGTTATCACCATTTCATGCACTTTAGTGAAAAAAACTAACTATAAATTATAAATCTTTTTTTATTTGTTTTCAATTTCTTGAACGACTTCACGCTGACCACTACCCTGTTGAGCATAGGTTTTGCGCTGTTCGTTTTTATGCTTTTTCTCTCATTCTTTTCTATTTTTTTAATCAATGCTTATACCACAAAGAAAAAAATATGTCAAAAACATGAACATGAACTCGTTTGTCATATGAATTTGAAAGTGTTAATATTCAAGCTCAAAGACTTTCCATTAGATTAGGAAATATTGGAACAGGGAGGGGGAAAGATTCCCCAAGATCATTTTTATATTCTCCAAAAAGCCCAGAGACAAGAGCGCATGTTAAATAATTTAATTAATTTCAATAACTTAGAATTTGATTCCGTGTCCTATCCTGGGCACAATTGGCACATTAACTGCTTCATCTTAGAAGCAACGAACCTAAGAACAAACGATACTGAAAAAAGAGTACTCATCATAGACCCCGATACCAGAAAAAGAAGATTTTTAACCAATTATTTTCGTTTCTGCTGTAAAAGAAATCGCAGGTTCAAGATTCTAGTTTAAGAGGGATAAAGAAGGCATGGCCGGCCATGATGATTGCATCGATAAACCGGGAAAGCCGGATGATTTGCTTGCCCGTATTGAGAGATTTCAAAAAAAATAATAATTTCTCTCTCTCTTTTTCCCCTCGAGAGAGAATAGTTTTCCCTTCGCATTAAATTTTTACTGAAATTGAAGAAATTTTAAGGTAAAATACTGTTCTATGCTTAGAGATTTTCTTCGTTTCCCTCAGAAATATAAGGAGGAAAACAAATTGAAAGAAAAAAAGCCGGGTGTGCTCGTTATCGATGATGAAGAATCGATGCGGGACTCCTGCACTCAAATCCTCACCAAGAGCGGCTACCAGGCTGAAACAGCAGAAGATGGTCATAGCGGCCTTCAAAAGATAAAGGAATTAAAACCAGATTTAGTTCTTATTGATTTAAAAATGCCAGGCATAAGTGGCTTTGAGGTCTTGGAAAAGATCAGTGGAATTGATCCCAACATCATTCCTATCGTTATCACTGGATATGCCACAGTGGAATCAGCTGTTGAAGCCATGAAGAAAGGGGCATATGATTTCTTGCCAAAGCCTTTTACGCCAGAAGAGTTGCGAATCATAATGAAGCGAGCATTAGAAAGAAGAAGACTTGCTCTTGAGGCGGACTCCCTCCGAAGAGAGAAAAAACTCTTAGAAGAAAGCTTCATCACCATGGTTTCCCATCAACTACGAAGTCCTCTGGTTGCCATTCAGCAATACTTTGAAGTCATCCTAGCTGGAATGGTGGGGCAGGTGGAAGAAAAGCAGCGGGAGATGATCCTAAGAGCTAGAGAGCGCCTGGATGGTCTTTTGAAGTTAATCAATGACTGGCTGGATATGGCCAGAATCAATAGAGGACAGATCGTTGACAAGCTCAAGCCCTTATCATTAAAGGAAATTTTAGAGAAACTGGTGGATTTTCTAAATCCAATGGCCAGCGAAAATAAAGTTTCTCTAGAACTTTCTCCTGTTTCTCCCCTTGCCTTTGTCTTGGGCGATGAGGAAAGTCTGGAGCAAGTCTTTTCCAACCTTATAAATAATGCGATAAAGTACAATCGACCTGAAGGTTCGGTCAAAATAAGCGTAAGAGAAGAACAAGATTTTATCGCCATTGAAATCGAAGACACAGGCGTAGGCATAGCCAAGGAACACCTTCCCTTTATTTTTGATCAATTCTATCGAGTAAGCCGGAGCGAACATCAAAAAACAAAGGGCACAGGATTGGGACTCTCCATTGCTAAAAAAATTGTGGAGGCTCATAACGGCTCAATCCAGGTCTCGAGCGAGCTGGGAAAAGGAAGTATTTTCACGGTATTTTTACCCAAAGCAAATGAAGAAAAAAAGTAATGAAAACTCTCGTCTTAGGCCTAGGTAATGAATTGTATGGAGATGATGGCGTGGGTATTCATGTAGTCCGAAAATTAAAACAGGAACTCAAAAAGAGAAAAGAAAATTTATCAGATCTGAGAGATGCTGACTTTGAGGAATGTCCCCTTTCAGGAATTGCTCTCCTGGATATTATTGTTGGCTATGAAACACTGATAATCGTCGATACTATAAAAAAACAAAACCCAGTCTCTGGCAGAATCCACCTCATAGAAGGAAAAAGCCTGAGGTCAATCCCAGGCCCTTCTCCTCATTATGTTTCTCTTCCACAGACTCTAGAAATAGGAAAAAAATTAGGCCTTAAAGTTCCGTCAAAGGTTAAGATTATTGCTGTGGAGGCTAAAAATATCTACGATTTGGGTGAAGGACTGAGTGAAGAAATGATAAAGAGTATTCCAAAGATCAACCAGAAAATTAAAGAACTTTTAAAAAATGAATAAACCATGGGAAAAAAAGAGATATTGGTTTTAGAAGAGATACTGGGCTCGAACAAAAAGGTTGCCTCAGAGATTCGGAAAAAACTTGAAGAAAAGGGAATCTTAACCATTAATCTCCTCAGCTCCCCTGGGTCTGGGAAAACAACTCTTTTAGAAAGAATAGCTGAACGCCTGAATCAAAAATACAAAATGGCTGTCATCGAAGGCGATATCGAAACAGAAAGAGATGCAGAGAGGATAAGAGCTAAAGGTGTCCCTGCTTGGCAGATCATCACAGGAGGAGCATGCCATCTCGAGGCTAAAATGGTTGCAAAAATTTTCTCTAAAATCCCACCTGATATCAATTTTCTGTTTATTGAAAATGTGGGCAACCTGGTTTGCCCTGCCAGTTATGATTTGGGTGAAAATCTCAGATGCGTCCTCCTCTCCACTCCCGAAGGAGATGACAAGTCCAAGAAATACCCTAAAGCTTTCATAACCTCAGACTGTCTCATCATAACCAAGGCAGATCTTCTTCCATTTCTCTCTTTTAGCATTGCGCGGGCCAAAAAAGAAGCCCTAGAAATAAATCCTCGCCTGAAAATTTTTGTAACCTCCGCTCTTAGCGGCGAAGGTGTAGATGAACTCCTGGATTTTTTCCTCTCCTCCCTCCAAAAAATGCGCAGCCATGCATGAACTGTCGATCGTGGCCAGCCTTTTTGAAATCTTGGAAGATAAGGCAAAGGAACAGAAAGCAAAAAAGATCATTTTGGTCAAACTAAAAGTAGGAAAACTTTCAGGACTTGTCTCCGATTGCCTACAAACGGCCTTTGATGCCTATAAAAAAGAAACTTTGGCTGAAGACTCCAAGTTGGAGATAGAAGATATTCCTGTCAAAGTTCGCTGCCAGAAGTGCCAAGCAGAAATCGTTATAGACGATTTTATCCTCGCCTGCCCCAAATGCGGTTCCGAAGAATTGAGAATTCTGGAGGGAACAGAACTTCTGCTTGAAAAAATCGAGATGGAAATTTAATCCATCCGCAATCCTTCTCTCTCGAAATATCTGCTCTCTTTAAGACTCCTGGTTATTTTGAAGTGTTATGAACCAATTTTCACTACCCTCAAAATATCATTTCAGTTTCTAACTGCACTTTAAGTTATTGAATTTAAATTAATAAGAGGTTTTTTGCTACTCTTTTAGGAATTTCTCCATAGAGATTCAAAGGAATTTAAAGCATCTCTGTTTCCGTGATGAGCAGATATTAAAAAATGCGAATGGGGTGGCGCGGTGTGCGCCCTGCAACGCCCGCAGCGTAGGGGACCCCTCTCTTGATGGGTGCGGAGCGAGGACGGACAGGGACACACCGCGACAGGACCCATGCATGAAACCTTATCATCACGGAAAAAGAGATGCAATCAAATTTGAAAATCCATTTCGAAGGGGGAAAATTTGGTGCTACAATGATTGAAAAAGTCTCATCTGATCACCAAAGGAGTTAGCGATGAAAAGCTTAAAAGAAATCGCCCAAAATTCAGCATTAAATGAAGCGGAGCTTTCAAAAATTGAGGAAACGATCTTAAGCCATGGGCATTATACTCAAGCAGCGGTCAGAGAAGAATTGGATTGGTTCTGTACAAAGCTGGGAATGAGCGATTATTATTTCAAAACGACTCCCCTTGAAACGATCGCCAACCACATGGAAGCCATCAAAGCTGCAGAAATTATGGCAACCATAAGGCAGGAAAAAATTGTGAAAATAGATTTGGGGACAGAACTTGAAAATGAGGCTATCTATTTGGTCGATGATTACCATTACCGTGCCTTAGAGATAGAAAGGCGGATTGAAGAGCGTTACCCAAATTACAGACTCCAGACTTACCGAACAAAGCGCAAGGCCTTAGGACTCGAGCATTTAAGGATGTATGTCGTCTGTAAACCGGAATTCCCCCTAGAGAGAATCTTTCCTCAGGAAACAGACCTCCGGAAAATTGCTGACAAAGCCTTTTTGGCCACAGCCCCTGAAAAAACATATGCCAGGTACGAGAGGCTTCTCAACATGGCCAAGGGCTGGGAAACGCCCTTAATCGATGTCTCCCATGAACCCAAGAGCAATGAATTGCGCATCACCATCGTTACGAACAGAGACTCCAGTCACCACTTCTTTTCAAACGTTTCAGATGTCTTGAATTCCCATAATCTTGTCTCTAGCCGAAAGTATATCGAGCAATTCGGCAACGGCAAAACAGTCTATGCCATTTATTTGGATGATATCCAGGATGAAACTTTGCTTCAAGATTTGATCGAAGATATTACTCTTATTTATGTTATTCCTGAATCTCCTCTCTCCGCTCTCTTCCGAGAAGGCAAGCTCAATGCCCAAGAAACAGTATTTGGCGTCTCTGCCTGGAGCTTTGCTCATCAATTCCTGAGCAGTTACGATGAAGAGTATCTGAAGCTTGCGGATGTTCTCAAAGATTCTCCTGAACTTCTGGGGATTTTGAGAAACCTGAAAACGCGGCTGGCAAAGGAGACCTACACGGAATCTAGAGTATGGGATGCTCTCCTTGATAATTATGGATATGTGAAAAAGCTTTTTAAAGTTTTTGATAAAAAATTCAATCCCCGCATCAAAAATCACGCTATTGAGCAAGAAATGGCTGACTTGCGAAAAGAGATTATGAAAAAAATAACGATTGAGATTGATCGAGATATCTTTAATGCAGCCCTAGTCTTTATCGACGTTATCTGGAAGACAAATTTTTATATAAAAGAAAAAATATCTCTTGCCTATATGTATGATCCGCGGTTTCTCAATAAAGTTGATTATCCTGTCCGTCCCTTTGGAATCTTCCATGTCATAGCCTCTGAAATGCGCGGTTTCCATATCAGGTTCAGGGATATCGCCAGAGGAGGTATCCGAATTGTTCGTTCCTCGAACATCCAGAACTATCTCAGGAACTCCGATTTTATATTCGACGAAAACTACAACTTGGCCCTAACCCAGCAGAAAAAAAACAAAGACATTCCTGAAGGAGGTTCAAAAGGGACAATTCTCCTCCGCTGGGGTTTCGAGGATAAAGCAGAATCTGCATTCAAAAAATATATCGATGGCTTGTTGGATCTTCTTTTGCCTGACGAAAATATCGTTGATTACTACGGGGATGAGATCATTCTCTTCTTAGGCCCAGACGAGGGGACGGCAGAACTCATGGAATGGGCGGCTTTAAGGGCAAAAGTTCGGGGATATCCCCATTGGAAAGCCTTTTCAACAGGAAAACCTGTAACCATGGGTGGCATTCCTCACGACCTTTACGGGATGACGACCAATTCCATCCATCAGTATGTCCTGAAGACGCTCGAGAAACTGGGTTTAAAAGAAGAAAAAATTACAAAAGTTATGACTGGAGGGCCAGACGGAGACCTGGGCAGCAACGAAATTCTCATCTCAAAAGATAAAATTCTGGCCATCATTGATGGATCAGGAGTTCTCTACGACCCTCAAGGCATCGATAGGCAAGAATTGGAGAGGCTGGCAAAAGAGAGGAAAATGATTGAAAACTTCGCAAAAAGTCTTATTTCTTCCCAAGGATTTTTGGTTACTCTAAAAGATCAGGACATTATTTTGCCGGACGGAGAAAAGGTCGACAATGGTCTTGAATTCCGCAATTCTTTCCATCTTCATCCCAAGTTTAAAGCAGACTTTTTTGTCCCCTGCGGCGGCAGGCCTTCCTCCATCAATATCAACAATTGGACAGAATTTCTGGATGAGCGAGGAAACCCGAGGTTTAAAGTCATTGTTGAGGGTGCGAATTTATTTCTCACCCAACAAGCCCGCCTCAGGCTGGAGGAAAAAGGCGTTATTATCTATAAAGATGCTTCTGCCAATAAAGGAGGTGTCACCTCTTCCTCGTTGGAAGTTCTAGCAAGTTTAGCTCTGACTGATGAAGAATACGATGAACTCATGTGTGTGAAAGATAACGTTATTCCAGAGTTCAGACAAAAATATGTGGCAGAAATCCTGGAAATCATCAGAAAAAATGCTGAATTGGAGTTTGAAATCATATGGAAAGAAAACGAAGATAAAAAAATCCCGCGTTCTATTCTTTCCGATTTAATCAGCGAGAAAATCAATCAGATTAAAGATGCCATCTACAAATCAGACCTCTTCACCGATGAATCGCTTTTCAAAAAAGTCATCCAATGCTGCACTCCCTATGTTCTAATCCAACAAGTGGGAGCCGACGAAATCCACAAAAGAGTTCCGGCCGCTTACTTGAAAGCAAGTTTCGCCTCAAGATTGGCCAGCCGTTATGTCTATAAATATGGATTAGATGCCAATGAAATCAATTTCTATGAATTCCTTAAGGAGCTCAAATAAGAGGCTCAGCTTGGGTAGTTCGCCCTTAGCTAATCTCACCTGTTAAATAGGCTTTTGTTCTAGGGTTCTTTGGGTTTGCAAAAACCTCCCCAGCCAGGCCATGCTCGACGAGTTCTCCAAGATAGAGAAAAACAATATAATCCGCAATCCTTTTTGCTTGGCGCAAAATATGGGTCACAACGATCACTGTATATTCTGTCTTTAACTCGATGAGTCTTCGCTCGATATTCTGGCTTGACTGGGGATCCAAAGCTGAGGTGGGTTCATCTCCCAAGATTATTTCTGGTTCCACAGCCAATCCCCTGGCTAAGCAAAGTCTCTGCTGCTGACCGACAGAAAGCCTGGAAGCTGGCTCGGAAAGCCTGTCTTTCACTTCTTCCCAGAGTCCAGCAACCTTAAGATAATGTTCAACAATTTGATCCAGCCTGGCTCTATTTCGAATTCCATGAATCCTTGGACCATAAGCAATATTGTCATAAATTGACATGGGAAGCACCTGGGGTTTTTGAGAAAGCAGACCCATCTTTTTTCTTACATGGGTAACTTCCGCTTTTGGGTCATAGATGTCTTCGCCGTCAACTAAAATTTTGCCTTTGACGGAAACTCCATCTATAGGCTCCAGCAATCTATTCAGAGATTTGAGAAGAGTTGTCTTGCCACAGCCAGAAGGTCCAATAATCACGGTAATTCTCTTATCTGGGATATCAAGGGTAATCTCCTTCAATACCTGTTGGTTGTCAAAAAATACGCTGAGATTTTGGATGCTGATATGTGTTCTCAGTTCCATTTCTTTTCCCCTTACCTGATCATATGTCTTGTATATTTCTTGATTAAGATTCTTGAAATCAAGCTAATCAAAAGAATAATGACCGTCAAAACAGCAGCAGAAGCATAGGCCCTTTCCTGTACTTCTGGAAAAGGTGTTCCTAATTGGAAGAAAATGGCCAAGGGAAGCGTTGCAGCCGGCTGAAAAAGAGAAGTGGGGATACGGTCAGTAAACCCAGCAGTGAAAAGGACTGATGCTGCATCTCCAATCCCTCTGCCAAAAGCAATCAAGATTGCAGTTAATATCCCAGGAAGGCACTGCCTGACTATAACCTTTAAGGCTGTTTCCAGCTTTGTGGCTCCTAGAGAATAAGAGGCGTCCTTCAATTCCTTGGGAACCATCCTTATGACCTCATCCATTGCCCTGCTCATTATAGGAAGTTCAAGGAGAGCCACAGTAATCATCCCCGCTGCGAGCGACGCTCTGAGCTTAAAGAAAATCATGATGATAAAACCAAAAGCACCGTAGACAATAGAAGGGATTCCCCAGAGAACATCGAAAGAGAAACGGGTGAAGGCCGCAACGAGAGACGTCTTCTTTGCATACTCATTAAGGTAGAGGACAACAGGAAGGCCGAAGAAGAGGGCTAGAATCGTTGCTCCTGAAACCAAGTAAAGAGAGCCGATGATAGCATTGAGTATCCCACCTTCCTTCCCCAAATAATAGCCACCCTTAGGTGTTTGTGTGATCATCGAAAGGCTGAGAGAAGGCAAGCTTTTCCAGGCAATCACACCGATGATCAGCAAGAGGCTTCCGATGACTAAAGTTGTGGAGAAAATCATTAATACTTTAAAGATTCCTTCCTCAACTTTTCTTCTCGAGAATTTGGAATGAACGAGAGAAATCATCATTCAACCCTTCTCTCTACCCTGATCAAGATAAACCTTGCCAGTACACTAAAAGAGAGAACCACAAGCAACAGAACCAATGCTGCAAGCATCAGAGCGGAATCATAAAGAGGGACTGACATCATCTCGCCGTAATTGTTGGCAATTAGAGCTGGTAGAGGATAGCCGCTGTCAAAAACAGATTTGGGAATTTTTGGGACATTTCCCACCACCATAAGCACAGCCATCGTTTCCCCAAAGGCTCGGGATAATCCTAAAACAATGGCCGCAATAATCCCTCCGAGCCCCTTTCTCAAAACAACATATTTGACAGTTTCCCATTTGGTAGCTCCCAAGGAAAGAGAAGCTTCTCTTAATTCATAAGAGATGGAAGAAAAGACCTCCAAGGAAACATGGATAATTGTCGGGAAGATCATGATCGCTAAGACAATGCCGCCCGCAAGGATCGAATAGCCGCTGGAGTAAACCCCAAAAAGAGGGGCCAGGAGATTTGAAACGAGAGGAACAATCAAAAGGACTCCCCATACTCCATAAATCACGGAGGGGATTCCAGCGAGTAAATCGATGATCGGTTTTGTGAATTCACGTATAAATTTCGGTGCATACTCAGAAAGATAAATTGCAGTTAAAAGAGAAATGGGTATGGCAATCATCAAAGCAACAAGAGTCACCCATAATGTGCCCATGATGAAGGGGAGCAGCCCAAATTCTCCCTTTAAAGGATGCCAAGTGGAGGAAAGTAAGAGCGCTGAAAAAGATTTGAGGGCCAAGATCGGCCTTGATTTCTGGATTAAGCCAAAAAGCATAAGAAAAACAACTAGACTGGGAAAAATCATCAAAGTGAACATGAGCTTTCGAGCGATATAATCTTTTATTAATCTCAATTGGCTTCTTTCCCTCACTTCTCGATGCTCACTCCAATTTTCTCCAATCCCTGAGCCAATTTTTCTTGACTTAAAGGTAGATATCCTGTCTCAGGAGCATACTTCTGGCCTTCAGTCAAAACCCATTTGATAAACTCCAAGACTGCTTTCTTCTTGGGCTGGCCATAGGTCACGAAATAAAGATCCCTTGCCGGCGGAGATGGATAAGCGTCCTTGGCGATAGCCTGAGTGATTTCATCCCGGGTGCTGTAGAAGTCCTCTGCACTATCTATGAGGCCATTTCCATTGAGATCAAGAGGGGCAATCATGATGCCTTTCACTGGACGCTTGGTTTTCGCATCATAGGCATAATTGATATTGTTGTAACCTATTCCGAGAGCGTCTCTTTTCACTGCATCGGCAACGCCTGGATCCCCATAAACCCCAACACCTTGGAGGTCTTCCTGCCTCTTCCCCAGGAATTCTGCCCAAGTTTCCGCCGCGCCGCAGGCATCTGAGCGGGTGTAAGTATGAAGAGAGGCTTTGTCCTCTGTTTCCAGGACTTCGCCCCAGGTCTTGATTGTTTTTGTGACCCAGATGTCAACACATTTTTCTCTCTTCAGGCCCATCTTCAGGATTTTTCCCAAAAAAGGATTTTTTTCGCTGATTGTGGGGACGACAGCATCTTTTACGACAGCTAAAGCCAATGCGCCTTTGGCGATTTCTTCAGGATAAACTCCCCGAGAAACCATGCCTATGTCCACTACTCCTGCCAGGACATCAGTGATTCCTTTACCCGCTCCTCCTGCCTGAACATCTATGCGCACATTGGGATAAATTTTCTGGAATTCCTCAGCCCACTTGAGAGCCATGGGATAGAGCGCCCAGGCACCAGAGATAGTGATATTTCCGCTTAGTTCCTTTTTTTCAACCTGACCCGGAAAAAGGTTGAATCCCAATAAACTCACCGCCAGAGCGGCTAGGAAAATTTTTTTCATGGATTACCTCTTTTTAAAATATTTTTAAAACCCAGCCTGGAATTGAGCCAAGAGTGCAAAGTTTGAAATATTGCCCGATTCTTCTTTATGCCACTCATAATTGATCAGGAACTTTGTTTTTTCTGTAAAGAACCAGTTTAAGCCAATAGTAACGAAGTTACTTCGATCTGTGGCAATGTCTTTATTTTTATCATAGGAATCAAACTTGACTAGAAACTGGAGTTTCTTGGGGATTAGGAAATAGCCGGCCTGAATATAAAGACCGTCTTTTTTGACTTGGCTATCCTTTGCCCAGATATATTCCCCTTTCAAAGATAGAGGGGATCTGAGAAAAAATATTTCAATCCCCATTCTATCTCTTGTCGTAGAAGGAACTCCGGAGGCCGGGCTGTATCTCCCATCGTAAAAGGATACAGCAAGAGTCAGAAAATTTAGAGGCTGAAAAACCAGCCTCCCCGCGATATCCTTTTGCTCATTGGCATCGACTTTGTTGATCCCTGAGCCATTAAAAACTCCCAGCGTCCATTCAATTTTAGAGAATTTCCCGATAAGGATAGCGCCAATGTCCCGGCCTTGAGAACCGATATCCCGACCAGGGCATAGCTTTTCCACAGTTTGGGAACGATTAATGGTATCGAGAGCAGAACTTGAAGTCAGGTTTTCTAAACTAAAAGGTACCTTGAACTGACCTATCCTCAGCGCCAAGCGAGAAGTCAAATCAAATTCCACTTGAGCATCTAACAGGATAGGACTTTTTACAGCATCCATCTGAAGCTTATAATGGATTTTTTCAAGAATATCACCTGCTAGTCCTGCCCTCACTCGCCTGATCAGGAACCCCTTTGAACCTTCATCCCAGTGGTCATACTGAAATTGAGCAAATCCACTTAACTTAAAAGATTTACTGGCCACAACAGGAAATTCTTCTTTCTTTTCACCTGCCAGAGAAATCCTGTGGAGCAACAATAAACAAAAAGCCAGAAGGAACATCTCTTTTTTCTTCATTTTCTGTTCTCTCTTTCCTAGTTAAAGCCTTTCCTTCTTCAATCTTTCTCTTTCGCAGATTTTGTTCTATTGGCTAAATCCTCAAAAGTTGTCTTTTCCAAAATTTGGGCAACAGAGTCTCTCACTTCTTTCCAGAGCAGTCTTAGGCCGCAAAATTTTTCTCTAGGACAGACCTCATGAGCTGTGACACTGACACAATCTATAGGGGCCAGTGGCCCATCCATCACTCGGATGACTTCAGCTACAGAAATTTCTGAGGGCGCTTTGGCCAGATAGTAGCCCCCTTTTTGACCTTTTTTGCTCCTCAGGTATCCTGCTCTTTTGAGCAAAAGCAAAATCTGCTCTAAAAAACGCCCGGGAATATCCTGGGCAGCTGATATATCCCGAATATGAAGCGGTAAGCCTTTTTGGTAGTTTAGGGTTAATTCTAATATGGCCCGGCTTGCATACTCGCCTTTAGTTGAAAGACGCATCGCTCTTTTCCTCAATTAGTCGACTAAATCAATTGACTAAGTCATATAAGCATATTGCTATTGCTCTGTCAAGCATTTTTTTTGGATTTCTTCCCCCTTTGATTTGAATAATACCCACAAGATCCGATTCTACGCCCAGGACCAGATTGCAGGTACAGGAGAAGATTCTTGGGAGTACAAAATCCTCGCTGGACACGGCCTGGAAACAAAAGACTGTCTAACTATGGGGCCGAAGATTATTGCCTGTGGCGCTGAAGCGGCTGGGGTTCATTCTGTGCGTCTCTGAGCAACAGAATTCTACATTAAGATGGAATTGAGCAAATTGCGCTTTCAGCCGTCCTGGCTTTTCTCTGGAAGAATTCCCCTTTCCGTGATAATAAAGTTTAGAATGGGTTCTGTCGCGGCGCGTCCCCCTGGGGGGAACTTCTTCCGCTGTGGGTGTTGCGGAGAACACCCTGCGCTACTTATTCGTTCTTTTTCTCTTCCTTCATTGACATTCGCCTATTCCAGTGTTAAAAACTGATATATTTTAACCTGATATGAAGCAGAGGCCAGAAAACTTCGAATATCTCGAAAAATGCCCAGTCTGTTCAAGTTCTGACCTCAGTCCGTTTAGAAAAGGTACATTTGATTTTATGCATCTCAGTAAGGAACAAATAAAAATCACCGACAGCCATTATGGAAAAGTGTGGGATTTAACCCGATGCCTGAATTGTGGCCATATTTTTGCCAACCCCTGCCCCTCCCCCCCATTTATCACTTCTCTTTACAGCGAAATCGCAGACCCTCTTTATGAAGAAGAAGCCCAAGGCCGCTCGAAAAACTTCCTCAGAATTCTTTCCTATCTAGAAAAAATTCAGCCATCCAAAGGAACTCTCTTTGATGTGGGCGCAGCCACCGGAATTCTCTTGAATCTTGCTCGCCAGAGGGGCTGGGAGCCAGCAGGAATTGAGTCCAGTTCCTGGGCCGTCGGGGTGGCAGAAGAAAAATATCATCTTCACATCATGCAGGGCTCTTTTGAAAAAGCAGATCTAAGACAAAATTTCTATTCCGCCGTGACCATGGTCGATTTTATCGAGCACACTCCCCGACCTCTCGAGTCTTTAACTAAAGCCAACGAAATCTTAGCTCTTACGGGAATCCTGTGTTTGGTAACCCCTGATATCCACAGCCTCGCTGCCAGAATCGCGGGAAAAAAATGGTGGCATTTCCGGCCAGCTCACCTTTCTTATTTTTCTTTGAAAAGCCTGCTCGCTCTTCTCCATCAGACCGGCTTTAAGGTTCTCAAAAAAAGAAGATATTCCTGGACTTTCAGCGCTCATTATTTGATCTCGCGGCAGAGTCTGTTCAAACTTCTGAATAAAAATCCGCGTCTTGCTTCTTTTTTGAAAAAAATTCCGATAAAATTAAGGCTAGGCGATTCCTTCGAGATTTACGCCGCAAAGGAAAGAAGAGATTGAATCCTTACCTTCGAGCCATGCGCCTTGAGAGATGGCCGCGGAGTGCTGCCATATTTTTGGGGAGTGCTGCCTTTTTCTTTTTATACAGGGAATTATTGCCCTCTTTACCTTCCCTTGGTTTTCTATCCCGACTGGTTTTCTCATTTTTTCTCACCTGGGGGATTTCCACTGCCAACTACATCGTCAACGAAATTGTCGATGTCCCTTATGACATCCATCATCCCACAAAACGTTATCGCCCTCTCCTTAAGGGGGAAATTAAAAAAACTCCCTTTTTTCTCCTTGGCCTTGTTTTGATACTCTCCAGCTTCCTCCTTTCTTTTCTTCTCTTCTCCAGACCATTTTTCTTTTCTCTCCTCACCCTCTTGATAGCCGGATTTATTTACAATATCAAACCCGTAAGAACAAAAGATATCCCCTTTTTGGATTCCATTTCTGAGTCCGTCAATAACCCCATCCGCTTCCTTATCGGCTGGTATGCCTTTTCTCCGTCCCATATTTTTCCTCCTTTCAGTCTCCTGCTCAGCTGGTGGTCTTTTGGGAATTTCTTAATGGTCGCCAAAAGATTCTCTGAATTCCACTTCTTGAAAGAAAAAGCAGGAGATTACAGGACTTCCCATAAAAAATATTCCAAGAAATTCCTGCTCCTGGGAATGGCCACAAGTGCTCTTATCTTTTTTTTGACCTATCTTTATTTTGCCCTTTCTTTTAAACTTCAGTCCTTCATCTTCTTTTCCCCTTTCATCCTCTTTTATCTCTTTCTCATCTTCAAGAAAACTTTGAAAGAAAAAGAAGCTATGGAAGAGCCGGAAAAGCTTCTCAAATCTCCCTCATTTGCCCTTTATACAATTTTCCTCATCCTCATCTTTCTTTGTTCTTTTTTCCTGGATAAGATAGGCAACTGACTCGAAAGGGGATGCATCTCCATTTCTGTGTTGATAAGGTTTATGAATGGGTTCTGTCGCGGTATGTCCCTGTCCGTCCTCGCGGCACCCATCAAGAGAGGGGTCCCCTATGCTGCGGGCGTTTCAGGGTGCACACCGCGCCACTCATTCGTTCTTTTCGAATTTCAATCCTTCACGGAAAAAGAGATGCTATCCTCGAAGAGGCATGATTGTCTTCTTCTTCCAAGTTGTGCTACATTAACAGCATGTTCATGCACGGGGTAAGACGATGAATATCTTAGAGATCACACTCAGGCTTCTGCTGGCGATTGCCTTGGGAGGAACAATCGGGCTTGAAAGGGAAGCGCGTCAAAAACCTGCAGGCTTCAGGACCAATGTCCTCATCTGTGTCGGTTCAGCGATGATGATGATTCTCTCTCAAATCTTGCTCCAAGGAAAAGAAGGGAGTGAGGGGGACCTGACACGAATTGCAGCTGGCGTCATCACAGGGATTGGTTTCATCGGTGCGGGGACAATTCTTCAGGCGCGGGGAATCGTTCATGGCTTAACCACAGCCTCGACTCTCTGGGTCGTTGCCGGCTTGGGCCTCGTAGTCGGAGCGGGATATTATTTGATAGGGATTATATTCACTTGTCTGATCTTACTGACATTAGTCCTCTTCCGAAAAATTGAAGATTTTTATCTCCGAAAATCCTTTTATCGATATCATCTCAAGATAAAAGATAACCAGGAGATATTGACAGGACTGAGAAAACTTGCTTCACATCTCGGATTGAAAATAGAAGACCTCAACCTCAGAAGGGAAAAAGATTTTTCTCTCATTAGCTTCAGCTTTTCTTCTACAGAAGAAAAAGAAAACCAGTTCCACAAATGCCTTCCTGAGCTAGGTGAAGTTTTAGAAATAAAAATTGATTAGAGAAAAAATTCTGCTCGCCACCACCAATCAGGGGAAAGTGAGGGAAATAAAAAGCTATCTTGCGGATTTGCCTCTCGAGATTCTTTCCCTTAAGGACTTCCATTTCAAATCAAATTTTCAAGAAAAAGCGAAGAGTTTTCTTGAAAATGCCCTTGCCAAAAGCCTCTTCTACAGCGAGCAATCGGAAATTCTGACCTTGGCTGAAGATTCTGGCCTCGAAATAGAAAACCTGGGTGGAGCCCCTGGAGTTTTCTCAGCCCGATTCTCAGACCCCCAAGCGACAGATGAGAAGAATATCCAAAAGGTTCTGAATTTGATGAGAGGGATTCCCTTTGACAAGAGGAAAGCCCAATTTGTCTGTTACCTGGTTTTATCCCAAAAAGGAGAGATTATTAAAGAAGTCAAAGGACAAGTGAGAGGTTTCATAACCTTCAAGAAAAGAGGCCATTGCGGTTTTGGCTATGATCCTATTTTTTACTATCCTCCTTTTAAGCGAACCTTTGCCGAGCTTGAGCCTGAGGAAAAAAATAAAGTCAGCCACCGCGGTCGTGCCCTTAGGAAAATGAAGACTTTTCTCCTCGACTTCCTTGATAGAAAGTAGTACCAAGCTAAACCTGGAGCTGGATTGGGAGGGGGCAGAGCCCCCTTTTGTTATTTTGTCTGAGTTTCTGGACCTACAGTGATAAGCGCCTTTAATCTATTAAAACCTTTTTCTCCAATTCCCTTAACCTTCATAATCTCTTCAATTTTCTTGAAGTCGCCATGTTCTTTGCGATAGTCGATGATTCTCTGGGCCATTTTAGGCCCAATGCGCGGCAGCTTTTGCAGTTCGACTAAAGAGGCTGTGTTGATATTGATCTTTTCGGCATTGGCTTTCGACTGAGCCTGAAAGAGAAGTAGAGGAGAGAGAAAAAGGCTGAGCACAATGGCGAAAACCAAAAATTTGTTTTTTAAATTTTTCATGAGTACCTCCTTTCCCTCCTCCTTAATGCAATAAAGAGGCCACCTCCAAGATATGTCTATCTTTTTCATTATCAATAATTTGAAAAATGCCAGACTTTAGGGAAGTAAATGTCTGTTAACGAAATGCGTGTCTTCGAGACAACAAGAGTTTACCACTGCCGCGAAAAAACTATTTGTGAAGGATGGGGATCATTCAGGACCGGGGATGGCTTTTCCGATACACTCCCAGCAGTTGTCTTAAATCCAGGTGGGTATATTTTTGTGTGGTTGCTAAACTTTCATGCCCCAAAAGTTCCTGGATGACTCTTAAGTCAGCTCCCCGACCCAGAAGATGAGAAGCAAAGGAATGACGAAAAGAATGGGGGCTTATTTTTCTCCTCATGGCAGTCGAACGGATGTATTTATCGACCACCCTCTCCACAGAGCGAGGAGTAAGTCTCCCCCATCGATAATTTAAAAAGATGGCTTTTTCTCCTATGAGGCCTTTGGGAATTGAGCTTCTCGCTCGAAGATAAGAAACTAAGCTCTCTCTGGCCTTCCTGCCAAATGGTATCAGCCTTTCTTTTTTGCCCTTACCTTTTACCCGGATCAGCCTTTCCTCAAAACTTATATCCTCGAGATTGATTCCCACAAGCTCACTGATGCGAATTCCAGTGGCATAGAGGAGTTCCAGAATTGCTTTATCCCGCAGATCCAAAACTCGATTCGATTGGGGCAAATCCAAAAAATTTGCCATCTCCTCTTCTGAGAGAAAGGAAGGCACATGCTTTTCCTGCTTTGGAGTGACGACTGCCTTAGCCGGATTGTGCTCAAGCCAGTTCTTCTTCAGACAAAATTGGAGAAAGGAACGAATAGTTGCTAATTTCCTGGCTGCTGTTGTCTTCTTCTGTTTCTTTTCATGAAGATTGGCTAAAAATCCGCGAAGGAGGACATTGTCAATCTCTCTTAAGTTCACACCTCTTTCTTCCAGATACTTAGCGAATTGAGCGAGATCTATCTTATAGCTTGAAATTGTATGGGAAGAGGCATTCTTTTCATGCTTAAGGTAAGATAAAAACTGCTCAATCTCTTTTCTCATTTCTCAGTGCCCACCTCCTCGCTGGATGAATCCTCTTTCTCCTCCTTCTTCACTATTTCCTTGTAACCGCACTTTTCATCCCTGCAGTAAAGATAAGGAGCTCCTTTCCTGGGACTTTTGAGGAAGACAAACTTCTGGCCACAGCGAGGGCAGGGTTTTTCAATGGGCTCATCCCAGCTGGCAAAATCACACTTAGGGAAACGACTGCAACCAAAAAATATCTTACCCTTTCTTGTCTTTCTTCTGACAATTGTCCCTCCACACCCCAGAGGGCAAACAATGCCTGTGTCTGTCTTTTCTTTCTTGGTGTAAGTGCATTGAGGAAAATTGGAACAGGCAACAAATGCTCCGTATCTTCCCTGCCTCAAAACGAGGGGAGAGTCACATTGGGGACACCGTTCTTCCAGAGGTTCTGCTTCTTTTTTGAACAGGCTCTCCTTAAATTTGCAATCAGGATAGCCAGAGCAGGATTTAAATCTTCCAAAACGTCCTTCTTTAATCACAAGAGGACGGCCGCATCGCGGGCACACCTCTTCAATAGGAATCCCCTTTTCTTTCACACTTTCGGTTTTCATCCCCTGCTTTAAGTCTTTTTCAAGGAGAACATAATACTTTTTCAACGACTCCAGCCAGTTCTGTTCACCTTCGCCGATGCGATCCAGTTCTTCTTCCATACGAGCTGTAAATTTAACCTCCATCAAATCTGAGAAATTCTTGACCAAAAAATCCGTGACAAAAATCCCAAGGTCTGTCGGAATAAATTTCCCTTTTTCTTTAACGACATAAACGCGATCCTGCAAAGTGGCGATGATCGGGGCATATGTGCTTGGCCGGCCAATCCCTTTTGCTTCCAGCTCTTTGACCAAGCTCCCTTCTGTATAGCGAGGAGGAGGCTGAGTAAAATTTTGCTTGGAGTCAAGATTAACAAGCTGCAACACCTCTCCTTCTTTGACTAAAGGCAATATCTCCTCTTCCTTTTTTAACTGAGGATAGAGAACTAAGAATCCTTCAAACTTTATGACGCCTCCTTTGGCTTTGAATTGATATTTCGAAGCCCTGATCTCAATCTCGGTTTCTTCTACTGAAGCTCCGCTCATTTGAGAGGCTACAAAGCGATTCCAAATCAGATCGTAGAGGCCATACTCATCCTTTTTAAGGTAAGGTTTTACAATCTCAGGAGAGAGGTCCATGGAGGTGGGGCGGATAGCCTCGTGGGCGTCCTGGGCCTTTTTTTTATTCTTGTAAAGCCGAGGCTTTTCTGGGAGATATTGGGGAGAGTATTTTTTTTCTATATATTCCCGCACCCAGGAAAGAGCTTCGTTAGATACGCGGACAGAATCTGTCCTCATATAGGTGATTAAACCGACCAGTCCTCTCTCTCCAATAGAAAGACCCTCATAAAGCCTCTGGGCGATTGACATCGTTCGCTTCACAGGAAAATGGAAATGCCTGAAGCTATCCTGTTGGAGAGTGCTGGTTATATAGGGAGGATTGGGATTGCGCTTTTTCTCTTGTACCTTAGCTTTTTCCACAACAAAAGGCACCGTTTTTAGCTCTCCGACAATCTCTGCAGCCTTTTTCCCATCTTCGATTTTTGCCTCTTTCCCTTCAATCTTGGTCAGGTTCGCTTTAAAAGGAGGCGGGGCGCAAGCCTGAAGATGGGCAGTTATAGACCAGTATTCCTCAGGAACAAAATCTCTTATCTCCCGCTCCCGCTCACAAATTAACCTCAGGGCTATGGATTGAACTCGTCCAGCACTCAGTCCTCTTCCAATTTTCTTCCACAATAAAGGGCTGATGAGATACCCAACGAGTCTGTCCAGAATTCTTCTTGTCTGCTGGGCTTTAATCTTATTTTGATCGAGCTCGCCTAAATTCTTAAAAGCTTCCTCGATGGCCTTCTTTGTAATTTCATGGAGAAGAACGCGATAAATATTTCTGTTCGTTTTCTCTAAAATCGTGCTCAAATGCCAGCTAATAGCTTCTCCTTCTCTATCAGGATCAGCAGCAAGGATGATGGATTGGCACTCTTTGGAAAATTTTATTAATTCAGTGACGACCTTTTTTCTTTCAGGGAGGATTTTGTAATGAGGCTTAAAGTCATGGGCAATATCAACCCCGAGGTCATCCTTAGGCAAATCCCGAATATGTCCCATAGAGGCCTTGACCAAAAAGTCTGAGCCTAAATAGCGGTTTATCGTTGCTGCCTTAGCCGGAGATTCAACAATAACCAGAGATTTCTGCATTTAGATTCTCCTCTGAAAATATTTTCCAGGACTCTGAGAAATTAACTCCTTAAGCTCCAGGTTGAGCAGAACAGCCAGAAGTTCAGAAACAGAGAAATCTGTCTTTTCTACAAGCTCGTCAATATGAGTGAGAGAATCCGCTTTAAGGCACTCAAAGATTTTTCTCTCCTCAGGGCTCATAGGAGGAAGCTTAGCTTTTTCCTCTTCTTTTTGAGAAAAAAGCTGCTCTTTGAGAGGGGAAGGGAGTTCCTCTGCCACATCCTCCCAATTGGCTACAAGCTTTGCCCCTGTTTTAATCAGCCAATTTGTGCCTTGGCTGAGTTCAGAAGTCACATTCCCAGGGACTGCCATGACTTCTCGATTCTGTTCCAACGCTAAACGGGCTGAAATCAAAGATCCGCTCCGCTTGGATGCTTCGACCACAACCACAGCTAAGGAAAGTCCGCTGATGATCCTGTTTCTGCGAGGAAAATGAAGGCCGAGGGGAGGAGATTCCAGTGGAAATTCAGATAAGACCGCCCCTTCCTCCACGATTTTTTGAAAAAGAGGCCGATTTTCCCTCGGATAGATGTATTCTAATCCTGATCCTAACACTGCAACTGTCTTTCCTCCTCGAAGTGCCCCCCAGTGAGCGATAGAGTCAATGCCTCGAGCCAAACCGCTGACAATAACAACCCCTCTAGAGGCAAGATCCTGCGCCAGTCTTTCGGCCACAGCCCTTCCATAAGGTGAAGGCTTCCTCGCTCCGACTATAGAAACCGCTGCTTCCTTTAAAACTTCTTTTCTCCCTGCACAGTAAAGGACGAAGGGAGGATCAAATATTTCCCTTAAATAATAAGGATACCCTTCATCCTCCAGAGTGAGAAGAAAATATTTCTTTCTCTTAACTCGTTCAATCTCCCGACTTGCTTGATCAAGGAGTTTGGAAGAGGCAAATTCGAGCACCTTCTCTTCATTTAAGCCTAAGGCAAGGAGCTCTTTCTTCTTCGCTGCTTTAAATGCATCAGGAAGATTGGGAAAATGTTCAACAACCCTTTTAGCTAATTTTAAATTTTCAGCCAGAATTAGATTTAAAGCAACCCAATATTTTTGCTTATCTTCCACCTTTAGTCATCAGATCGAGCAGGAGGAATAGCAAAAACAGGAATTGAAGTGTAGGAGATAACTTTCTCCGTCGTTGAGCCCAAAAAGAATCGCGCCAATTTATGAACATAGGTCGACATAACGATGAGGTCAAAGCTGTGGGTCTCAGCGTAATCAACGACTCCATGGGAAGCATAAATTGCTCGGGTCACATCTTCGGAAATCTCAATTTCTTCTTTTTCCCTCTTTTTTCTTCTTTTGAGCTTTTTCAAAGCAGCTTTAAACATCTCATCGACATTCCTGAATTCATGACCATAAAGCTCAAGGACATAGAGTAGGGTCAAAGAGGCATTAAAACCTTTTGCTAGCTTCCAGGCAAAATCCCGTTCCACTTCTTCCTGCTTGGAAAAATCTGTAGGAACAAGAATCTTCTTCACTTGAGGTTTTCCCTTCTTTTTCTTGGTCACCAGGACTGGAACAGAAGAACTCCTCAAGACCTGATTGGCAACGCTGCCGATGAAGATCTTTTCCATAGCAGAAAGACCCCTTCTCCCCATGACGACCAAATCCGCTTTTTGTTGCTTCGAGGTCTCTATGATCTTTTTTGAAGCTGAGCCCTCTTTGATAATTATCTTGTCGAAAGAGATCCGCCTGGCCTTCTGGAGAGCCTCAAGTTTTGAGTTTGCTTCTTTTTTCATGGAATCCAGCCTCTGGAGAAGCTCTCCTTTGATCACTGCAGATGCTTCATAAAGGGCTGGAGCAAAATCGGGAACCACATGAAGAGCCAAAAGCTGGGCACCAAAAGTCTTGGCAAAAAAACCAGCATAGAGAAGAGCTTCCTGAGCTTCATCTGAAAAATCTGTCGCCCAAAGAATATTTTTTAAGAAATCAGTCATTCTTTTCTCCTTTCCTCAATTTAACTCACATATTTTAACACAGTATTCCATTTATTTCCCCAACAGAATCGATCCCTTGGTGCAAAAAGTCCCTGCCACAGCTCCGACCATGAGACACGCAAGGGTTGCTGCCAGAAGAGCTCTGAAACCCAGTCGAGAGAGGTCCTTAAGACGGGTAGGGACAAGTGCTCCAATTCCTCCAACATAAATTGCCAAGGAAGCTATATGGGCAAATCCGCAAAGAGCATAAGTGGCAATGATGGCTGAGCGCGGATGAATGAGCGCTCCTTTGGCCATGAGAACTCCAAGATGCTGGTAGGCGACAACTTCAGTGGCCACTGTTCTCTCTCCAATAACTTTGGCAATCTCAAAAGCATCAGAAGGAGGAACACCAAGAATAACAGTAAAGGGGTAAAAAATGTACCCCAAAATAGATTTAAGAGAAAGGTTGATATGCATTCCAAACCAAGTGTTCAAGTTTCCTCCAAACCAGCCTAAGATAAGGTCAATGAGAGCCAGAAGGCCAAGAAAAGCAAGGAGGAGGGCTACAATTCCTCCAAGAAGACGCAGACCAGAATTTGCTCCATTGATGATGGCCATAATCAAATTGTCTTCCCGTTCGTAATAAGGTCTGATATGCACTCCTAAAGTCTTTGGCTTTTCAGTCTCGGGCATCAAAAGTTTCGACATGATCAAAGCTGCTGGAGCTGAAAGAAAAGAGGCTGATATCAGGTGGCCAGCAATAGTCGGAAGTCTTACTTGGAGGAAAAAAACATACATGGCTAAAACAGTCGAGGCAATGTTTGCCATCCCTGCTGTGAGGATTGTCGTTAGCTCTGAGCGTGTCATTTCTTCGATGTGGGGCCGGATCACAAGAGAAGATTCGACACCAACAAAAATCTCACTGGAGACACACAAGGATTCTGCTCCGCTCGTTCGCATCAGTCGGGTGAAAATATAAGCAAAGACCCTAATGAAGAAGGGCATAATTTTCAAATAATAAAGGGCTCCGATTAGGGCGGCAAAAAAGATGATTGTAGGAAGAGCCTGAAAAGCAATAATATTTCCCAGGGATGTTTCTCCTGACTCGTTCGTCGCACCGGGAGGCAAAGCCAAACGTCCAAAAACAAACCTTGCCCCAGCTGTCGCACTATCGAGAATAGTGACCACAATTTTATTAATAAAAAGGAAAAATTTTGTTCCTGCCGGGACAACAAAAATGAAAAGGGCAAAGACAAGCTGCAAGCCAATTCCCCAGAGGATAACCCGCCAGTTGATAACATGCCGGCGCGCCGAGCAAAGCCAGGCAAAACCAGCCAGAACAAAAATTCCCAAGAAGCTGACAAGATTATAAATATCCATGCTTAATTTTTCCCTTTCCTGAGATTTATTCTCCTTTCAAGCAGGGCACGGTCTTCCTCCTCAATCTCGAGAGAGACCAATTTATTATGAGACTTCTGCCCTCTGAGAATCTTTATCCGCGAAGAAGGAAGGCCAAAATGAGAGGCCAATATCTCAATAGCCTCTCTATTGGCTTCACCTTTTGAAGGAGGGGAGAGGACACGCAGCTTGTACTCACCGGGGCCTGTTTCTTCTATCCCTTGCATGCGAGCTTGAGTGGAAACTTTTACTTTCAAATAAATTTTCGAAGTGACGGCTTTTCTCCTTTCAGAAGTAAAAGGGGGACAGCCCCGGTGCAGGGACTGTCCCCTTAAACAATATCTTTTGAGAATAGAGGAAAAGACTCTTCACAAGGAAAGAATCGATAAACAATATCAAAAGAATGACAATGAAGGGAGAGATATCAACGCCACCCAGCTTATAAGGAGGAATGAGCTTTCGAACAGGCCGAAGAACAGGTTCTGTCAAATGATAAAAAATAACCCGAACAGGATACAAAGAAGGGACATTAACCCAAGAGAGAATGGCACGGATTATCACAACCCACACATAAATCATCAGGGCGATATGGAGAATCCTAGCGAAGGCACTTAAAAAGTTGCCAAGAAGAATCACTTCTTCCTTATCTTAATCTAAAATTTTTTTATACTTTGAGAAAAGTTCTTTCAACTGTTCCTTGGTGACGATATATCCGCTGAGATAAAGGGAGAGAGTGGAACGCAGGGGATCATTGGATTTGATCAAGATATATTCCCGGATCAATCCTCTTTTTTGGAGAGGGGCCATTTTTATTTCAACTTCCTCGCCTTTTCCCGAGGGAATCTTAAGAGAAGAAGAAATTTGTTTCCCCTCTCGGAAAAAGGTGGCATTTTTGTGTGAGAAATCCACTCTCAACTCGAGCTCTCCCCGGTTTTGGATATTGACCTTAGTTTGAATCTCTTCTCCCTCAAGAACGAGCCCCAGGTCAATGCTGTAGCGGTCAAGGTCTATTTTTGGCTGAGGAGGAACTTCGATATCAGCGGAAATAAGGAGCTGCTTGTGCGGTTCAGCAGGGTCATCAGAATCAACAGTGATCGTTTTCTCGACTCTCCCTCCATAACCTTGAGTGCTAAATGTCACTCCTATCTTGCCTTCTTTTCCAGGCGCAACTATTTTCTCTGAGACAAGAGCTGCTGTGCAGCCACATGAAGTTGTGACTCTTTGGATAGTCAGAGGTACTTCACCCTCATTTCGAAAAACAAACTCATAAGACAATGTCTCGCCTTGCTTAACCTTCCCGAAATCCCAGGATTCTTGCTTGAATTTCACCCTCGGTTGCTTCTCAGCAAAAGCACCACTCCCTAAACAAAAAAGAAGATAAGCAAAACAAAATAAAAAAGTCACTCTTCTTTTTATTATCCTTGTTCTCATGGTTTCCTCCGGTACTTTTTAAATATTTACACTTTTTCGGGATAAATCGCAAGCTTTCGGGGATAGCCCTTGCCATTCATAAGAGATGCGCATCTCCGTTTCCGTGATGATAAGGTTCATGCATGGGTCCTGTCGCATTTTTTAATTTCTACTCATCACGGAAAAAGAGATGAAATCTATCTGCCCCAAAATTTGACAGTCTGACCGACGTTCTCTATAATTTTAAAAGCCGCAAAAAGAAAATTATGAATAAAAAGAGAATCGTTGCTTGTGCTCCAATAGCAGCCCTTTTTATCCTCTTAATAGTCTCTAAAGCCACAGCAGAGACTTCAAAGCTTAAGGTAACTTCTGAGCTGGCTAACATAAGGCTGAAGCCAGATATAGGAAGCACCATCATCCGCCATTTTCCTCTGGGAACAATTCTCGAATCTGTGAGCAAAGAAGGGGAGTGGTATTTGGTAAAATTTGAGCCCGATGAGGGAGGATTTACTTCGGGCTATATCCATGAAAGCTTGGTCATTGTCGTGGAACCGAGACCGATCCGACCAGAAAAAAAAGAGATAATAAAAGAAAAAGCAGAAGAAAAAATCATTCCTAAGCCTCCGCCAGTTACCCCTCCTCAAAAACCCTCAAGAAGCCGGTTTATTCTCTCGCTTGAAGGAGGAGGAAACTACATTTCCGCCGGTGATTTGAACAAAGG
>Ga0315296_10000146_pt1 | contig 67544 bp, 159 predicted proteins | sample YL17G14_18_MG_FD_203921 | JGI IMG/M metagenome (GOLD analysis project Ga0315296, IMG submission 203921) | Sediment microbial communities from Yellowstone Lake, YNP, Wyoming, USA - YL17G14_18 | ecosystem: Environmental > Aquatic > Freshwater > Lake > Sediment | place: USA: Wyoming | collected... | reverse complement strand
CTTCTGTAATCTTCAATGTATTCCTCACTTAAAAGAAATGAGATATTTCCTTACTGTAAACGCAAGAAGGATAGACCATTTGTGTCTATGTTGGAATTGTGATGAGGCAGGAGAAGAATTCAAAACAAGATGTGAGAAAGGAAGTCCTATCAACTTCGACAAAATAGGTTAAGGAGACGGAAATATGGATATAGAGAAAATACTTGCAGAATTGAAGATGAATTATAAGAAACTACATACGCAAGTCATGCAAGAGAATCCTTTCTACGCTAAAGACAAGTCTGAAATGATATGTGGAACTATTTCTAATAAGATACATGCATGGTTAATAGCAACATACCCTGATTATTCTCAATACTTCCATTATTGTTCTGGTCAATATGTAGGACAAGGAACAGAATATTCAGGTGGTCGAGAGGGGACATATCATTGTTGGGTTGAGATTCTCCTCCCAAATCGAATGGATAAAATAATCATTGATGGAGCATTTGCTCAATTCTATCCTCCTGAGATTCCTTATGAAGAGAAAGACCATGTAAGACTTAGAATATTCATGCCTGAAGAAATAGGTTTGACTTGGTATAAACAGTCTCACTAGGCAGGTTAGGAGTTTGAAATACAAGCAGATTAGAAAGGAATTTTTCAAGGATTATAAACAAGACTTGGAACATCTAAATCCTGCATTGATTAATCTACGAGTCCAAACTCTTGTCATTAGAATACAAACTATTGGGACGCTGAATCTTAGAACTGAACAAGATGAGGAATATCGCCAATTATGTATGGAAGAATTAGCCTTAATAGAAGAATTTAGACGAGATAAGGAACTCAAGCTGGATAGAATCTCATGAGAGATTTATTTGATAAAGATATTATGCCATACGAGTAAAGAAATCTGACATTGTTTTACTTAAGAAAGAGATAATATTTCTTAATTCACTTGTCATGGAATACGATAATCAAATACGAAGAACTAAAGGAAGCAGAAATATCATCAAGGCTAGAATCCATCTATGTGAAAAGGAAATAAAAGAAAGAGAGAAGTTGGAGAGAATATCATGACAGGAACAATATGGTTAGCAGGTTTCATAAAGGCTCTCTATCATTATCCTCTTAGGGACTTGAAACTTAGACTTAAGATGTTGGAAGAAAAGAAGGAAACTGTCAAGATCTATAAGCCTTCCACATACAATGATATGTTGCTTAGAAGTCTGGATGAGGAAATTACTGTTCTTAAAGAAGTAATAAATGACCGTGAACTGTGGGATAAAGTATCATGAATCTAGAAGAAACTAATAAAATATATCGAAAAACCTTTGGGAAACAGATAAGACAGATGACTGACGCTGAATTGGCATATGAATATGGACTGAAACGTATATTTTTTATTGGATATACGAAAATTCTTGAAGAGGAATTGAAAAGGAGAGGATTGAGTATTCTCTCTGGTAAAGTGGAGGATAGAATCTGTTGAAGTATTTGGTCTTTGAGGAGAATTTCGCTAATAAAGGAAGAGTTGATATTTGGGTGGAGGATGGTGTAGATGAGCCTGAACAATTACAGAGACTCTATGAAGAATATAAACAGGATAATAATCAAGTCTTTGTAGTGAAATTAACTGATCATGTCATGATGCAATTAGAAAGAATCTCAGGTGAACAAACGCTTAATTTGGATAAGGTGGCATGAAATGGGTTTATTCTTTAAAGGAAAGAAGATTTTAGAGGAAACTGTCCTAAAACACCTCTTGGGAAAAGGAATATCTGCTATTGCACAATGGGAATGTTCAACATGCAAGGCAGGAAGAACTCCTAACTATGATACTGAATATATTAAAGGAACTAGAATCTGCTTGTGGAAGAATCTTAAGACAGGATACATTATTGCTACAGGTGATGAAGGAAATGGATGGGATATTGAACTTGCTAAAGGTCATTCCCATGATGATGTCATAAATATCCTATGTAGGAAACGACTCATATATTTAAAAATGTTTGAGAGGGTTAGTTAATCGGATGATTAAGTATGGACAATAAAAGTAAGATAGGAATGAAAATGGATAGGATGACCTGATATGAAACTTCATGATTATGCTAAGTCCCTTACTAATAAAGCATTAGTAAAAGAATGGGCAACCTTATGGGAAAGTATCAATATAATAGAATGCTTTTCTTCAAGAGATTTATTATTGGAATATATCCTTGCACAAGAATTGGAATATAGAGGATACGAATTGGATGGAAAGGGTAAAGTCCATAAGGTAAGAGAAGCAAAACACGAACCTATCAATTTGGAGAGAATATCATAGATGTTGATTTGTCCTTTCTGTGGGAAAGATGCTGTTGGATATAGCCATCATTCTTATTGTCCCTATTGTGATACATCCTATTTTTATGTTGGGACTGAATTAAGGTATATGGAAGGTAATGATGATTCTTCATTGGACTTGGAGAAAGTGTGTTAAAATGGCTTATTGTCCTCTTTGTCAGAAGAAATCCCGTCTAATAGCCCTTAAGGGAGAAGTAGTTTATTGTGGATGGTGTGGATTTAAGGGATATACATCTATACCTAAAGACACCAAATTGGATAAAGTATGTTAGGAGGAATGTTTATGACTACTATTAGATTGGCTTTACTACATCTCAGAGACTATAAACCTTCTGACCATATCGCCTTGATAATCTGGACAACAGATGATGTCATGGAAAAGGCTAAAGAAAGACACTTGGAAATAACTCAAGAAGAAGCAGAAGGTATAGTGGATGATTTACAAGAAAACCATGATGCTAGTCAAGGTATCTCTTGGAATACCATTGATGATGCTCTAGATGAAGTAGAAGATAAACATGAAGAAGAAGAACGTAAAAAGATGGAGGATAGAATATCATGAACTATATAGAAGCATATCTTAAAGTCGGAGTCTTGACCAGAGCAAAAGTAATGGGATTCTTCTCACAGAGGGATATGTTGTCTCAGTTTGTATTAATTAACCTTATTCCTAGTGTATTAGACTATATCATACTCTCATCTGCTTCATTATTTGGAATAGAAGATGTACAGGTGGTGTTTTAATGAAAGGAATAATAGAAATACCAAAATCTTTATGGAATCTTAAAGGAAAGAGACAAGTCTATGTATATGCTTTGGATTCTTCATGTATAGGAGTATGCATTCATCCCATGAAAGAATGGAATGTTGCTCTCTACAAGACCATAGTCTTTATATCTGAAACTCCTAAGAATTGGATATTTGCTATTCCTAATAGTCTTTCTCTCTTTTATGGAATTACTCTGAAAGATACAAAGGTTACTTCATCTGTGGATATGAAAGGAGAACATATATTGATAGTTGTGGAGAGATTTCCATGAAAGATCGGAAACATATTGGGAGGAACTTGAAATGAAATTGGGAAGACCTGCTATCTTGGTATGTCCTTTTTGTGGACATGATAGTTTCATCAGGAAAAGTGAGGAAGAAGTTAATATGGTAGATGATGGAGATTCCATTACTGATGAGCTAAAAGGTAATGGATGGTCTGAATTCTATTACTTTTGTACTAAATGTAAGAAAGAAGTTACTCATATAGAACTAAAAAGACAAACTGAGAAGCTAGATAAGGTGTGTTGATATGACCCATAAAATAATTCGTAAGACAATCTTTTGGAAATGTGATAAATGTCAGAAGGAATATATTACTAGAGAAGAGGCTGTCAAGTGTGAAAAGCAACCACCTACTAAACTTCCTCTTAATAAGGGAAATACCAAGACTGATTATTGGGACATAGGGGATATGGTTATTTCCTATTATAGAGAAGATAATGTGTGGATGATAGGAATCATTAAAGAGACCGCAATGGAATATCACTATATTGTCCCTGTCATTGAAACTTTAGATTCTCCTGCTCGTGCATGGGGAGCATATGGATTTAGAAATGTAATACTCTTGGATGAAGATGCCAAAAGAAAAATAAGAGCATGGGCTGATATTATCATGTCTCATCCTAATTTGGTGGTCTAAATGGAATCTATAAATAGAATTAGACGAGAAAGATATGCTAAAGAACTAAAGACCTATGATAATGGGAAACTCTTTCTTACTCTAGAAGATGTCAAGACCCTGAAACGAAGACTAGCATCCATAGAAAGAGCAATTAGACGAGAAATATTTAGACGAGAGATAGCATCTGGAAAGGTGTGTTAAATGCATAAACCATTCTTAGCAATAGGAGTTTCATTTCTTTTTTCTATTATCTTCTTTACAGGACTATGGTGTTTTCCTAACTTCTTCATAATATTTTCAGCCATAGCATTCATTATTCTCATCGTCTATATTTGTTTCCTCTTTAAAAATATTAACAAATCTTTCGAGATAATCAAAGGAATATCATCTACACCTTATGGCAATGATGGGACTTCATCTCAGGATGATGATAAGAAAACAGATGGAATTGACAATCCCTCAGACAGAAGGGACGTATCAGACGATTAAATAGAGGAGGAATGTGCATGAGTGATAGTCAAGCAGAAAAAGAAAGAATACTTCTGAGTACGCATATAGGATTGGAAATGCTTGTGGAAGAATTGAAACCTGTTGTTGAGAATAAGGCAGGAGCAAGGAAATTCCCTGTCTCACATAGACAAAATAAGAAACTCTTACAGATAGCTCAAGACCTCTCTTATTACTTCAGATATAAATGGGAAGAAGAGAAAGCACAAAACTCTGTAACATCTTGGAGGAATGAGGAATGGCAATTGCTCAAAAGGATTAAGGAAACCCTAGACAAGGAGGCGAAATAGGATGAAAGTGTATCTTAATGAAGAGGTAACTAAGGAAACTCCAAAGACTTTAACAATCGAGAATCAGACATACACTTATATTGAATATGAGACAGAAAAGAACCATTCTGGAATTATCCTACCATTGACAGGGAATCCAGAAGAGATTTCAATCTATGGTCAACTCTGTAAGACTTGGAGAACATTGAGCAAGGAAAAGACATATGACCTAACAGCATTTGCTTCAATTGCTCAACATGATAAGCGTATGGATGTCTTCCAAGTTATGGGATTCTATTTCTCTCAAGATGTCTTTATCTTCCAAGAAGAGAAAGATGCAATAAAACCTCTTACTCGATTGGAGATGTTCTTAAAAGCTATTCATTCAAAGGCATAAAGGGAGGGATATTCATGACTAGAGTTATCCGAACTCTTCTTGATGCCAAGTTTGAGCAAGTCTTAAGGAAAGCAAGAGATGAATTGTTCAAGATTAATCAGGAGGCTGTTAAGACTAAACAGAATGATGTCAAAGGCTCAAGTTGCTACATCATAGAGATAATGGATGGTTTCATTGAAAATATGGAAGAAGGGAAAAAGGAGGCGAGAAAATGAGATTTAGAAGACTGATTATTGGAGACAACCATGTTCTTTCAAACTATGCAGTAATGCCATTAAATTTCACATTGACAAGTGGACAACAGATTAGACCAGCAAAAGGATTCCAAGAATGGGTTTCTCATAAATGGATGGATTTCTGTCATTTGACAGGAGTTCCCAGTCAGATTATCTATATGGGAGATTTAACTGAAGGATTCTGTGAGAAAACTGCTGGTGTAGGAATCTGGTCTGCTGATAAAGATGATGCTCTAAATGCCTTTAAACTCCTTCATTTGATATTGACACATGGAAAAGACATTGAGACTTATGTAGTTCAAGGAACAGGATATCATTCAGGTTCCCAAAGAGGTATTAATCTAGACAAAGAATGTGCTAATGAAATAAATGCTGATTATCGAATGGTTCTTCCATTGGAGAAAGATGGAAGGCTAGACCAATTCGCCCATCAAAGTGGTGGAGTAAGTCTTAAAAATGCAGATACAGGGATTAAGAATGAGATAGACTTTGCAGAAAACAATAGTGGGAAATATGGTTATCCTCTACCAAACAATATATGGAGAGGTCATATTCATCGTTATGCTCTCAGAGGAGATGACAAAGTAACAGCAATCCAAGTCCCTTGTTGGGAAGGAACCACTCCTTATATGGCAAGAAAGACTTCATTCATTGTTCCTAGCATTGGAGGAATAGTTCAAGATTTCAATGAGAAGAAACTTGAACCTTCTATTCGGAAAATTATATTTGATATTCCTCAAGATATTGCTATAGGTTTCAATGAAGTTGAATTACTCAGAATTGAGAAAAATAGATTTGAAGCAGAAAGCATTAAAGGAATTGAAAGAGAATTGAGAACTCCCACTTTAAGACTTGAAACAATTACTGCCAATAAGAGAGAAGAAGGTAAATGTTTAACATCCAAGTCAATTCAATCAAATAGAAAAACAATTGGCAAGCATTTGCCACCTAGTTAATCAGGAGGTGAAATGAAATGGACAAAGAAATACGAAAGTTTGATTTTGAACTTGAAGGAGAAGAGACTCTATTCCATAAGTTCAATGGACTAGATGAAGAGAAAAAGATAAAGAAACTCCCTGAAAAAGAACAAGCAGAGAAGCACATCTATCGTCATCCCAATGGAAATATAGCAATCCCTAGTATATGGCTTAGGGGTTGTATCATAGAAGCATGTATTAAACGTGCTGGATTCAAAGAAAAGACTAGGGAAAAGGAAAGAGTATCTCCACGAATAAGAATAGAACCATTGTATCTTGACATAGGACAGAAAGTGTTTGAAATAGATAGACGAGGTATTCCATCTGGAGGAAAACAGGGAACAAGAGACATCTGTGTTAGACCCTTAGTTAAGAAATGGAAAGCAAAAGGAACCTTAGTTACTACTCTACCAGAAGAAATATCTGATTTACAAACAATATTTGAATATGCTGGAGAAGAAGTTGGAGTAGGAAGCAATAGAATCAATGGATATGGTCGTTTCAAACTCACTAAATTCATTGAGAAAAATGATGAGTGAGCAAAGTGGAGTTTCGTAGAGCGAAGCCAAGCCAAGTTCAGCCTAGTAGAGTAGAGCATAGCATAGCGAAGTCAAGTACCGTTAAGCGAAGTAAAGTGAAGTGAAGCCTAGCTAAGTTTAGTATCTTAGAGTGTAGTACAGTATTGTCTAGCCAAGCAAAGTTAAGTTAAGCATAGTGGAGTGAAGTATAGTTTAGCATCCTCTTTTTTTTTTTTTTACATATTAATTGAGAAGGAGTGAGAATATGTCAACATTCCGACCTGAAGGAATACCTGCTAGGAAAATCCTAGAGGATATTTATGAGAAAATGAGACACAAGAGAACAATCAAAACTGCTCTTCCTATCATAGCGTATGCTATGAATGATGGAGGGAGGTCATTCTCACCCTCTGACTACAGGAGATTTTCTCATAAAATAGGTTCTATTGATTGGAAAGGAATCATATATCAGAACAGGAATACAATGATGGGATGTTATAGTCAAGATACTGAGGTCTTAACAGAAGAAGGATGGAAATATTTCTATGAATTGAAACCTAATGATAAAGTAGCTACCCTTCATGAGGATGAATTGGTCTTCCAAATTCCCTCTAAAATATTTGCCTATGATTATGATGGGTTAATGTATCAAAGAAGAGGAAAGGCGTTCGATTTGCTTGTTACCCCAAACCATAATTTGTATGTCAAACTTTATAATAGAAAACATCCCTCCAAATTTCACTTAGAAACTGCTCAGAATCTTGGGAATCTTAACATTAAGTTGAAAAGAGATGCCAATTGGAAAGGGAAGAATATAGAATATTTTAGAATTCCTGAGATTAAAATAGAGAAAGATAACTTCTTTACTAATGGTAAATGTTACTTTGAAAGAAAAGAACTTTTAATCCCTGCACCCTTATGGTTCAAATTTATTGGAATCTATCTTGCAGAAGGTTCTAAGTGGACAGATAATCATCATTTTTATAAAACTATCATTTCTACAAATTTCAAAGATAAGAATTTTCAGGAAATCAAAGAAACTATAATTAGTTTAGCTAATTGTTTAGGAAGAAAAATGCAAATTTCTAAGAAAAGAGACTTGATAATAAATAGCAAACAACTTTTCTTGGCTATTAAAGAAATCCCCTTAGCAAGGGAGAAATATATCCCTAAGTTTTATAAACAGTTTAACCCTAAACTACTTCTTGAACTACTTAGAGGGCTAGTTCTTGGCGATGGAACTAGACAACGTTCTGGTTCTTTTGTCTATTCTACCTCATCAAAACAACTAGCTGACGATGTTCAAGAGATCTGTCTTAAGGCTGGACTTGTTTCTACAATCTCTAAACCACGGACTAAAATATCTTTTATTAACAATCGGAAAGTAGAAGGATTGGAATATCGAGTCTGTATAACAAAAAGGAAGATTATTACACATGCTAAAAAAAGAAGAAGTCAACAACTATTCCAATGGATTCCATACAAAGGTAAAGTTTATTGTGTGAATGTTCCTACTCATGTAATCTATATTAGAAGGAACGGTAAAGCTACTTGGTGTGGCAATTCAATCTTCTCATACTTTAGGAACAAAGCTCTCATCATACGTGGTTATCCCAAGATTAAATACTCAGAAGAATCCAGAGTCCTAGACCAACATGCTGTTGTAGAAGAGAAAGTAGATGGAACTAATCTAGGAATATGGTTAATGCCTGATGGAACAATGATGGGCAAGACACGGATGGTAGAGTTTTGGGACTCTGCTGGATATAAGGGAAGGAATTGGAAACTCCTATTCTACAGAACAGGACAGGCAGACAAACTAGAGAAACTTTTGAAGGAAGATTATATGGTTTTTGGAGAACTTTATGGAACAGATAATGAAGGAGAATTCGTTAGATATTATATTCCCATTGGATTCAAGATATTTGAAGTATGTGACATGCGTAACTTCTCTTTCATACCATTTAATCAGAAGATGGCATTAATTCAAAAGTATGAACTGGAGTCAGTAGGAAAGATTTGGGAAGGAACACTCACAGCGAAAGAAGTAGAACGCTTAGAATTTCAAGCTAAAGATTATCTCAAGCAAGATGGCATGGAAGGATTTGTCGCTAAATGGTATGATGAAGGGAACAAGGATACTCACATGACGAAGCTAAAGTGTAAGGAAATCCAAGAATTAGCATGGTCATTAACAGGAGGGACTAAAATACCTAGAGCAATAGTCTCTAAAGCTGTGAGGAAAGCCTATGAGAACCAAATAAATCTTCATTCAATGGATGAAATAGTTGAATTTGTAAGACAAGAACTCTTGGAGGAAGCAGATCCGTCATTAGTAGAGTCATCAACAGATGAAATAAAACATACCATTAACGCAGTCTTTTCAGTTAATGCTGATAATAAACAGATATGGGAATACATGGATGAATTGAAGAACAGGGGAATAGATTTGAACAATAAGAATAAAGTCCTCTCTATGATGTCAACTCCATTCAAAGGATGGACAGGAAACATTCTATACAGGGCATATTGCTCTTATATGGCAGGGAGAACAGGTGAGTGAAGAAGAAAAGGATGATGGATTTAGACTTACTCCTATTCTCCATCTTTTAGAGAAGAAGATACTCAATAATCTCTTACGTGAGGCTTTGAAGAGACTTTCACAGTTAGGTATTGATGAAAAGCATGATAGAGTAAGAATAGTCTTTGAGTTTGAATTCAAAGATGGAAAGATAAAGGATCTTAGGATCTTTTTGAGCTTGTTCAATTTTCTTCCAGCAAGCATTAGCTTCTTTCTTAGATTGACAGAAGAGATAAACTTCTATTCAAGAGACAGCAAATATGGATGGTTATCCAATTTTGCTAGATTTAATCAAATGATAGATGGTATTACTTACAAGACTAATGAACATTATTATCAATCTGAGAAAGCCATTAGTGATGAAGATAAGGAATGGATAAGAAATGCTCCATCTCCATATCTAGCTATGAATGGAGGAAGAAGTCTCCGATATGGTAAAGAAATGCGTCCAGATTGGAACAATGCTAAAGTTCAAATCATGTTAACAGGACTTAGAGCTAAATTCTCTCAGAATCCTGACTTGAAAGCACAATTATTGGCAACAGGGAATGCTATTCTTCATGAGAATAGTCCTAGTGATATGTTTTGGGGAAAGAAAGGACAAGATGTTCTAGGGAAATTGCTTATGCTAGTAAGAGATGAATTGAGGAGAAGTCCATAAATGTTCATCTGTGAGAAATGCTTACTCAAATTTAGACTCTATATCCATCCCGATTTATGTCTTAGAAATTATGGCAATTGTGAGAATTGCAGAAGAATATCTCTTGTTTATGATATTCCTCATAAAATGTATATGCAAAAATCATTAATAAAGAGGGATAATCCTTCTAGGAGAGATTCCAAATGAAACTATTCACCAAAATCTCAAATAATCTATTCTTGGTATGGTTGGTTGTTTATATTCCAACTCTCGTAATAGGAGCAATCCTTTTACCTTCATGGTTATATTGTATAGCCTTGGGAATTACTCTAGTCTTTCAGGTTCTAATCTTCAGATGGACAGATAAAATAAAAGCTAAGAAAAGACAAGCTCAATTAGGAACTCTTTCCTCCAATTCATCTCCATCTCCTTTTAATGAGCCAAAAGAGATACCTGAACTTATTGATAATCCTTCAGATAGAAGGAGTAAAGATGATACGGAAATGCTTTAAATGTAAAAAGATCTTCTATTGTAAGAAGTGTGAACGTCCTCCGAAAACTTGCTTCTGTCCATCATGCTTTTTGGAGTATTTGAAAGAAGATCTTGAGGCTTCTGAAGAAAGTATAGAAGATAATTTCTCTCGATGTTTTGGAATTGATTTAAATAGGATGAGTTGATATTGCCCAAGAAAACATCACCAGATGAAACAAAAAAGAAAGCTTGTACTTACATGTCCATACTAGAAATAGAATGTCCTCATTGTATGAAGGAATTTAAGATAACATGGAAAGACTTGAGGACTCAGGAATATTTGGAATGTCCTAAGTGTTTCCATCAACTCTCATGTGCTAAGATTCTCTCTGACTTGAATGAACAAATGGAAGGAGAATCTAAGCAAGAATCAAAAGAAACGTCATAGTTAAGTTTGATGTTGAAGCCCTCAAGCAATGTCTAACACAAGCCTAATAGCGGTCTGGACTCTATACGACTTGAGAGTAAATCCATCAACATAACCACATCCCACTCTCTGGGATGTGCAAAGAATCCAAATCTCTATGAGTCCTCATGATGTAGCCATATTGACTACGGGATGATTATGGTCTCATGAAGCGAGAGAAGAGGGTTCTGCGAGATATAATCAAATTATAGGAGATGAGAAAATGTCTAACAACAATACTACAAAGAAAACTATAGCGATAACAACAGGGTCTTTCATATGGGATTTGATTGTTCTCTTTCTAGGAGCTTTAATAGGCTATCTAGAATTTGGCATTCAAGGATTCATAGCAGGTCTAGTAGTTAGTATCTTCCTGATACTAATATCTCTGGTTGCATTCATTCCTTTCTTGGGAATCATCATTTACTACTTTGTAGGAATAATAGCTATCAATTGGACACTAGCATTGGCACACTTGCCAGCATGGGGATTAACCTTTAGCTTTCTCTTTGCCATGTTTGGTATCTTTGGAATTATCTATACTGTCTTAGGAATTCTAGTGCTATTGATAATCCTAGCTAATATTTAAGGAGGAATAAATATGGACACAAGACCACAAATTAATAAAATCCAAGAAGGTTTGAGAAAAGACATCTACAGAATAACTTCTGCCGTATCTCTTTTCCTGCTTCCAATCATGCTCTTAGGACTGATATTTGCTCCCACTTTAGGATATTCAGCTTTGGTATTTTACATTTTCCTTGCCTGTTTGGGAGGTATGTGTCAATTATATGACCATATCAAATTCTCCTTTAAAACAGGATGGAAGATAGCATTAGCATTCTTGCCTATTACAGCAGGTTTGCTAGTAGTTGCCAATAGAGCTATAGACCTATTGGAAAACCCTATATTGAATTATCAAATATCTCAAGGACTTCTCGGAACTTCGACAGGAACAAGTGAAGTTAGTCTAGTTGGAAACATCATTACCATTGTCTTCATGGTTATTCTAGTAGGAATCGGTTTTCCAGTATTCAATTTCTATGAGGAATATTACTTTAGAAAGAGATGGGTCTATGTTCCAATATGGGCTTTACTACATCTTTTCTTGGGATTCTCAGGAATTACTTTTGGTGCTTTATTGGTAATCTTTGTAGCAGGAATAGTCTTCAAGATAATCTTTGATAGGTATGGATTCCAGAAAGCCTTTGTTTGCCATGTATTGACCAACTGGACTTCAATTGGAGTATTAATCGCATTATCTATCCTGTAAGAATTCTTTTAAACTCCCCTTCGTTTAATGGTAGGACTATCGGCTGTAACCCGATGAGTGCTTGTTCAAGTCAGGCAGGGGAGACTATCCTATTTTAAAGGAAGTGTTAACTATGAAAAAAATCATACAAAAAGTGCATCTAAGTATTATTGGAAAACAACCATGTAGTAATTTCGGGGTTCAAGAATGGATAGATGAAGAAATCAGTAAACTCCCTGTTAATCATGAAATAATAGAGGTTTACATTCAAATAACAGTAAGTCCTTGCACTCATGTTGTTACTATGAATCTATATCTAAAGAGTTCTACTAAGGATGGCAATGAAGAACTTAAGAAAAGAACTAAAACTTGGGAAATAAACTATGAAGATGCAGAGAAATTCTATCGTATGATGGAGAAAATATCATGAATTCAGGTTTCTCCTCTCTGGATTATGTTGAAAGTTGTACTTCGAGAGGTACTATTTTCTCACTTTAGTTAATCTGGTGATATAAAATGAACAAATTGGTCTGGCTAGTTTGGGAATTCCAAATTCTCAAAATAGAAACTGCTAAAGTCCAATTACAAGTTCTCAGGGCTATAGCAAGTTCTAAAAAGAAAGCTGAGAATTATAAAGCGATATGTGAAGATCATAAGGATTGGAAGTTCTCTAAAGAAGAAATGTGGTTTGAGATAGAAGGACGAGAAATAAATCATGCTTTTGGCATTGAAGATTTGAATAGGTATGTAAGTAGAAATAGATATCCATCTGGTGATTAACTTGAGAAAGAAGAATTGTATAGTGGCTGTTTCGGGATATTTTGATCCTATTCATATTGGGCATATCAGATACTTAGCAGAAGCTAAGAAGCTAGGAACAAAACTGATGGTTATTCTTAGTAGGGATGGTCAATGTATCAAGAAGAAAGGATATGTCTTCATGTCTTATATGGAACGAAAAGAGATATTGGAAAGTATCCGATATGTTGATGAAGTAGTTCCTAATCTTGATACTGATACTTCTTGCGCCAAATCTCTTGAATTTCTCAAGCCTGATATATTCATTAAAGGTGGAGATAGAAATTCTAAGAACATACCACAAGCAGAGATTGATGTAGCCAAGAAACTAGGAATCAAGATAGTTTATGGTGCTGGTGGCGGAAAGATACAAAGTTCCTCATGGTTAATAGAGAAGGTTAAGAAGCTGGATAGACTATCATGAACTTCCACATATGTCCTGAATGTGGAGGAACATTAGAATACACGAACCATTATGATAAAAAGACATGGAAAGTAATCTATGAATGCTATAGTTGTGGATGTGAATTCCTCCTAGAATATAGATTTATCAAGTTAAAAGAGACGAAATAATATGAACTTAACCGAGTCTGTTAAGAAACTTTACTTGAAAAGTCCCAATAAAGATGTTGTAACATTGTATATAGCATCTACTTCAAACATTCAGAAAGTATTGGACTTAATCAAGAAAGAGGAACCTATCATTGGGAATATCAAATCTAGGGTTACGAGACAGTCTATAGAACAAGCATTTACTCATATCAAGACTTTTCTAACCAACATGCCTCCTTCTAAGAATGGATACATCATTGTTGCTAATGCCAATGAACTTGTTTATACCACAGATATTCTAATTTCTAAAGATTGGTATTGGTGTGGTGGAGAGTTCTATGCTTCAATCTTAGAAGAAATATTTGCTCTCAAGTTATATCCAATAGGTATCATTAATATTGAAACAGCAGAAGCTACAATAGGATATGTATGTTCTTCCATAGAAACACTCAAATATCTAACATCAGGGATAGGAGGAAAGCACTCTAAAGGAGGACAATCTGTCCATAGATTTGAAAGAGAACGAGAACAAGAGATATTGATGTTCTTCCGAAGAGTTGCAGAGACAGCTAATAAACTATTTCTAACCTCCTATCCTATTACCAAATTACTTATTTCAGGAGCAGGAATGACTAAGAAGAAGTTTCTAGATACGAAATACCTTGATTATCGCCTCAAAGAAAAGGTATTGGATGTATTCAACACTCAATATTGTGGAGAAGCAGGTATAAGAGAAACATTCCATCTAGCTCTCCCTGTACTAGAAAAGAATGCTTATGCTGAAGAAGTAAGGGCTGTAGAAGAAATATTCAATATGATGGGAAAGGACTTTGATAGAATTGTCTATGGAAAAGATGAAATACAGAAAAACTTAAAGCATATCGGTATCCTTTATAAAGTAGAAGAATTGCCTATAGAGTATCCCGATAAGAAAGTCATAGTCTTCCATTTTAGAGGGGAACATTACGACAAGATCAGGGGACTTGGTGGAGTAGTGGGAATCAAATGATCTATGTTAGGAAAAAGAGATGCAGAGATGGTGGAGAAGTAATCTTTGATTCTGAAACAGGTAAAGTAACCTGTGAAAACTGTGGAACAAGCACTCTAATTCATGGTACGGAATTTGTAAATAAATATTGTGTTCCATTAGACAAAATATCAAATCCGAGTAGAAGAGAGCATATATCCAAATTCTTGGAAAGTTGGGTCAAGGAATGAACTGTGAAATCTGTAAGAAAAGAAAGACACGTATGAAGTTAGTCCTTGTTAAGGGTAAACTCTGTTGTGATAAATGTTCACCATCGGAGATAATGAAGCTATTCAATGATATGAAATCTAGAGATGCCCAAAGAATGGTTAAGAGGGTCAAGAAATGAAACCTTCATGCTTTGGAAAGATCGCTACTCCCATCAGAAATGAACTTCCTGAGAAGTGTTTCAACTGTGATTATTTAGACAAATGTGCATTGTTTATAGTTCAAGAAAGATTGAGGAAATATGGTAGAAACAATCCTTCTGTCTTTGAAGGCAATGTTATGATACCATATCCTCTTACAGGAGCTAAGAGGAAAAGAAGATTATGGGTATAATTATCAAGATTTGATGTTAAAGCTCATGTAATTTCTGGATCTATTAACAAGTGAGTTTAGTTAATCAGGAGATCAAAAGGAATGGGATATTATCTTGTTCAAGTCTGGGAATCAGGTGGAAAAACTATTACAGTTGTAGTAGACGCTAGGGATGAAATAGAAGCTAAATGGAAAGGTTTATTATTGATGTATCAAAAAGGATTTTATATGTCAAAAGAAGATGATGCTTCAGTCTATTCAGTCCAATATATAGAAGATTCTATATTGAATCCATCTGCACGATCTATATCCGATAAACAATCGTAATTATTCCTCTTGGAAAAATCCTTCTGGAAGATGAAAGAATGGATATTAGTCTTCAAATATATGATGAAAAGAAATGCATAACGAAAGGTTTAATAAGAAAAGCAGTCTTGGATGAATGGAGAGACTTTACGGAATATCGTTCTGCCTTTTGCATTGTTCCTGATAATATCATCTTTCTAAGAAGACCTAGATATACCCACAAAGATACTATTGAAAAGGAAATTGAAGATGATATTGAACATGAAACTTTGCATATCATCCTATATAATCTCAATCAAGACGAAGCCTCATGGCAATTAGACAATTTTCATGTTGAGAGTTTCATGAAAGGATATGTCAAGAGGAGAGAAAAAGAATGATATATGATGGACGAAAGGTAGAGAAATACTACAACGAGCCTCCTTATTTAGAGAATTATCATTCAGATTATATCCAGCTTGCATTCTTTTATCAAGAATCTGATGGAAAGAGCATCATATCTGGTTATTATGAAGGAATAGAAGACCAGTTTGGAATCAACTCTACTCATATTATCAATATCAATCTATGGACATTGAAACTGCATTGGCAATGGTCATGGGATACTATGATTAAGGAATTCATAACTACATGGAATCATGAATATCTCCACATGCTAGGAATAACTGATGGAGGAATGTTAATCTTACGAGAAATGGGAATGGATCTTTAGGAGGAATGTATATGGTTAAAAGATATTTTGCTGAAGTAAAATCTACGATATTTGAAGCTACATGTGCCATGTGTGCAAAGAAATTTGATGTTAATATCCGATACTCTGATGGTAAAATCCTTACCAAGAATGTCTATTATGGTGGAGTTATCGTTAGAGGTATAGGAAATTGGTCTTCTCATGAATGGATAGGATGGGATGATAAGAAATGCGAACCCATTCTGAAGAAAGTCCATCCTTGGTATAGAGAATTTAAATATCGTCTCATTGATTGGAAAAGGAAAACATTTGGTCAATACAAAGAAATAGAATATTGGGAATGTCCTAAATGTAACAGGAAGTCTAAGAAAGATGCAACTAAGAAAAGTGGGAAACCATAAAGTCTGGTTATCTATTGATACAGTCAAGACGAGTGGTAACTCTTGCCATAGGATCTATGAACTTAGATTCCATAAGAACCAAGATTGGTTTGCACAGATGATATGCACATTCAAGGATAATGAAATACGCTTGCATTGGATTCAAGTAACATCCAAGTTCCAAGATCTGGGTTATGGCACATTCTTAATTAATCAGGTGTTGAAATACGGGAAGAAAGTTACTGCTTGTACTCATTATGGTGCAATTAGATTCTTTATTAAACATCAATTCATTCCAAGACCTAATAAAGATAATAATACATTACTTGACTTGGAGTGGAGTCCAGATTGGGTCAAATTATAGTAATTGTAGGTTCTCAGGATAGCAAATGGAATGATACAGGAGCAGTAAAGGCTATCAATGCTATCCATTCTATCTTAGATAGATACAAACTTGGAAATGTCGCTATAGCTTCAGGAGAATGTCCTTTTGGTGGAATAGATAAATGGGTTCAGAGGGAAGCTACATGGAAAGGGTTTATGTTCATGGGTTATCCTCCCGAATCCAAGTCTTGGGGAGACAAATGGATTCCTTATGAAGAGTTCTTGAAGAATAATCCATTCAAAGTAACACCTTTACGACATTGGAAATGTCCTATCTGCCAAGAAAAAGCATATCTTAATACCACAAATAATAAAGCCGTGAAATGTCCCAAATGTGGCATGGATATGTATATTAGAGCTAGAGGTTACAAATATCGTAATATGGAAATGGTAATTCATGGTGATGAATTCTTTTCGATAGATCCAAAAGGAGTATGGTCTGGTGGACGATGGACAATCAAAGAAGCTAAGAAACTTGGTAAGATAGTCCATCAGATAGAGATAGAACAATGAGGTATGATAATGAATCCCTCATCCAGATATGCCAAAGAGGTAGAAGAAATAGAGAATTGTTCAGAATGTAAAGAATTTAGAGAAGGATTGGACTTGCCATGTGCAAAGCATATAGATTTGATAATTTCCATCGTGAAGAGAAAATACGGAAAAGATTGGAAAAAGCATATAAAAATAGAGGAGGATTGAGAATATTCCATCAATTACTTTACATTTGAACTTAACTAAGCAAGAATTGGAATATCTTTCAAAAAGAAGGAAGCCTATTGATGAATGGGTCTTATCAGCTATTAAAGGAAAAAGAAATATGCAAGACTATATGCTTAGAAACCAGAGAAAAAGATTCCAAACGGATGCGAATTATAGAAAAGAAAGCATGCTCCGATTCCAAAAAGTAGTAAAGAAGACGAATGAGAAGAAACAACGAGAAATTCTAGACCTTGTGAAAGATGGAGTTCCATTAGTTTTAGCTCAAACAATGGTGAATAGAAGAATTAAAAAACCAAGAATAGAAGATATGTCATTGATTTTGAAAAGGAGTTGATATGATGCCAATGAGTAATCAAATATATGGGAAATTAAAGAGAATTCTTCCTAATCCTGACAATGAATGTGAATTCTATATTGTTGTAGAGAAAGATGCTCCTATTCAGAAAACTGTAGTTCAGGAGATTGAACGACAGTTTAAAGATAGAGATATAATCATGACTATCATAGAACTGAAAAGGAAGAAAATGATATGACAGACTTGAAGTATTGGATATGTCAATGTGGTTCTATCAATGATAATTCTGAAATCAAATGTAGAAACTGTCAGAAATCGGCTATACTTCATATGATCGGAATGGTTCATTTTGAAAGTGAAGAGAAATTGCTCATATGGATAAAGTTGATCCAAAAGAATCTAGGTGCTAAAGTTTTCAGGAGTAATAAATAGATGCCTTGGATATGGTTCAATAGTCCAAAAGCTTACTCTCAACTATGTTATCATGGACATGTAATGACCCTAAGAAGCAAACGAAAGAAAGATGGAACTTATAGTCTTAGAACTAAATTAACAAAACCATGCCGATATGATGGTGTATCAATTGAAGTACGCTTTGTTGAATTTGTTTCATCAGAAGATGAACTAAAGTTCCATGTTGGAAGCTCAGGGTTTGATACAGTTGAAGAATGGCTAGATGAAGCCAAGAGATTGCATGGAGTAGGACTTCCATTATATCTACATTCAGTTAGGTTTCCTCTTCCCAAGATGGTGCTAGATAATGATAAGAAAAGCTCCTAAAATTAATCCTGTTACTATTGAAAGTGAAGACAGGATAGAAGTAGAATGTTTTAGATTCAAGATGGATGTTACTAAAGATGGTTATATTAGAATCTGTGCTTTAAATCCTTCCACTATAGGAGATGTAGAGATAATCATAGAAGGTCAATTTTCTCAAACCATAGTAAGTAGGGAAGGATATCGTAAAAGGAAAGAAGTCCTAACCGTTTTCAAATGTAATCCATCCAAGAGGGATTCAAAGTGAAAGCAAGAACATATCTTATACTTTACAGATTAAATATTATTCTAATGTTGGTTTCAAATGTTATAATGTGGCTCTTGGTAGTGGCAGATATTCAAAGAAGTGGATATTTCTTCATCTTCTTAGCCATAGATTTGATAACTTTAGGAATATAGTGGAGAGTTCCTCATCCTTCCAAGAAATATCCATCTCCAATTCAATTGAAAAAGGAAATAGATAATCCTTCAAATAGAGAATCAGGAGATTAAAATAATGGGAACAACCTTTAAAAGCAAATTCATTTTTTGTTCTGATGTGAATAATGGACATGGTTGGTTGTATCCAAATGAAATTGCATTAGGTTCAAATGTGATTACACTTGAACTTCTGATTCATGAGATAAATGAAGTCGAACTTCAGGATTTATTCGTGCAGTTAGATATAGACCCGAATATAAAGATTTTCCATAATAAATTCAGAATGATAAAATATCAAGGTGATATAATGAGATTTTTCTCAACAGGAAAGGTTGATGCGGTTTCACATTTACTTAGTCCTTTTGGTTATAAAACCTTTATCAACTCAAACGAAGATTTAAGAAGTGGAGAACAATTACTCAATCCATAATTCGGAGAGGGATAATCTAAGAATGATACTAATGTTTTTAAATCTACAGCAAGAAATGATAAATAGACCACATAAGATTCTGAAGAAACTTAAAATAGATAAGAAGAAAGAATCTAGAAAAGAAATTATTGAGTATAAAAGTAATGGACATCCAGATACATTGACAGACCTCTGTGTTGAAGCATGTGCATCTGCTTTGGATGAATACTATCTTAAGAAATATGGTAGAGTTCTTCATTATAATGTTGATAAAGCAATCTTTCTTGCTGGTGATGCTAAGATATGGTTTGGAGGAGGGAAGATTATCAAACCTCCTTGTTTTATCTTGGGAGGGCAGGTTTCTAATCTAACTTCTGAACTAAAGAGACTCTTAGAAGAAACAATAAAACCAACTATTAAAAAACATCTTCCAAATCTCCAGTATTTTAATATAGAAATACGTTCAGGTAATATCTCTCAGAATCTTGGACAAATATCAAAAGATAAGCGTATTCTAAGCAATGATACATCATTTGGGGTTGGATACTATCCCTATTCATCCAATGAACTCAAAGTCTTAAAGATAAAAAAGGAATTAGATAAGATGATTAAAATGAAAGAAATCCCATTAGGAGAACTTTATAAAATACTTTTAACACCCAAGATGATATACATTTCTGCTCCTTTGTATGCTCAAAAGATATCAAGCCATAAGGAATATGTGAAATTCAAGAAAGAAATAGAAAGTAAACTTAGTTCCTATGGCAAAATAATCTTCAATCCAGACTTTGAGAAAGGGTTTCCTTACCTGACTCTAACAGGTTCGTCCATAGAATGTGGAGACGATGGACAAGTTGGAAGGTCTAATCGTTATAATGGATTAATAACTCCATGTAGACCAATGACTTTGGAAGCATTTCATGGTAAGAATAATAGAAACCATATCGGGAAACTATATTCAAAATGGGCATTCCAAATGGCAAAACGAATTTATAAGAAAACTGGGAAATATACAGAGGTCATTTTAGTTGGTAAGATTGGTGAATCAATAAAAAAATATGAGAAATATGTATTTCAGAATCTTTAAAAGGTAGAATAGAGAATAATTTAGGAGGAATGTGAGAAAATGCAGATAAATATTAAGGATATAGAAAAAGATGAGGATATTTATCCTCGTCAAGAAATCTCTCATAAGACAATTGAGGGTTATAGAGAGGCAATTCAGATAGGTGCTTCGTTTCCATCTATAATAGTTCAAAGGATTCTAGATAAGAATGGAAAGGAGCATTTGATATGCATAGATGGATTGCATCGCATGGAAGCTTTCAGATTAGAAAAGAAAACAATGATTGAGGGAACTTATTGGAAACTAGAAGTATTAGAGAAAGTGAAATGGCTAACTCAACTTCAATTGGAATCTGCTAGATTGAATTCCATCCATGGAGATAGATTGACTAGAGAAGATAAAAGGAACCAAGCTAGAAAGATTTGTGAACATGATGTAAAAATAACTGAACAGGAAATAGCAGATAATCTAGGAGTTCCTCGACAAACAATAAGTGATTGGATAAAAGATATTCGATTGAGACAGACTGCGAAAGGAGATTCTCTCATTCAGAAACTGCATTTACTAGGTTGGACTCAACAAGAGATAGCCTTGATTTTTGGAGTAACTCAAGGGGCAATCTCTCAAAAATTATTAGAAATGCCGATATCGGCAAAACTAATAAAAACTCTATTAAATCAGGGAGATTCTGTTGAGAAGATTGCTGAGAAATTGAGTATAGATATTCAACTAGCTTGGGCAATAGCCCTAGACGGTAAAACAGATGAAGAACGATTTGATATATTCGGAAGAACTGAATATTCAGACAAAGAACCTGTTCGATATAATGTATGGAATTTTGTTATAAAAGATCCACGATTAGGAATCGAGAACTATCTTGGAAGAATTGAAGGACAAATCATATTGAATCTTTTATATTATTATACCAAACAAGGGGATTTGATAGTAGATCCAATGGCTGGTTCAGGAACAACTAATGATGCTTGTCTTATCATGGGAAGAAAATGTCTGTCCTATGACATTAACCCCATAAGGAAAGACATTAAAAAGATAGTTCCATATTCTATTTTACCTAATGAAACTAAAGGATGCAATTTGATATTTCTCGATCCACCTTATTGGAGACTTATTCCAAATTATCCAAAAGAAAGTCTTTCCAATCTTCCATTAAAAGAATTCTTGGAATATTTTGAGAAATTGGCTAAAGATTGCCATGAGAAATTGATAAAAGATGGCAAAGTTGCTTTGTTGATGCAAAGTTTCTACGACAGAAAGACTGAGAAGGCATTTCTAGATCTTTCTTTTGAGATAACTGAAATATTTCTAAGGAATGGTTTCAAAGAAATCCAAAGAATTTCTTTTCCCATCAATAGACAAACTATAGAATATCAAGATTTGGAATATGGAATAAAGAATAAAATATTGTTGGATGTTAATAGAGATTTAGTAATATTGGAGATGATTTAAATGGAGAAATGTATAGGAAGAGTCGAGGAAAATATTCCAGAGACTCAAAATATAAAAGTTCGGTTGGATCAAAACAATCGAACTCTTGTGAAGAAATTCGATCAAGTCAGGATACTAGATTCCAAGACAGGAGAAGAATTTGTGGGAGAGGTTATTGATTTACCATCAAAAAGAATTCCTATCGAGATTAATGATTCTCAATTGAATAAAGGAAAAGAATCTTTCTTCGAGAAAGGCGAATATTATGCAGTAATCAAATCTACTCAAATAGCAAAAGAAGGCAAATTGGCTTATAGAACTGCTTCTGCAACTCTTGAATCCAAAGTTTATTTGGAACAAAATCCTAACAAATATCTTTCTGGGGTAGAAACATCTTTGTTTCCTGTGGAAAGAGAAGACCAATCTATAATTTTTGACAAAGATCAAATGTTTTTAAATACTTACATCCTTGCTCCTACAAGAGGAGGAAAAACTTTTCTTGCAAAAGAACTTCTATCCATTCTTTTAAAGGAACATCCAGATGCTAAATTCGTTGTAATCAAAAGCAAAAATGCAGAAAAAGCCTTTGACTATCTACCTCAAATATCAGGAAAAGACATACAAATACCTCAAGATATTTTGGCTGAATCTATCTTGGAAGAACTTCAAACTTATGATCTTCTTTCAAAAATAGAACATGTTAAGGTTAAAAGACTTTTGGAAGGATTGATATTTGAAAGGAGAAAAAACAAGAAACCATTAACTTCTTCTCTTCTTCAAGATTTTGAGACTGAAATAAATGCATTGGGTAATAGCAAGGGTTTGAAATCATCTTTTCAAGATCTCCTTTCTCAAATACATACTTTTGGTTCCAATATAGATTGGTCTGAATATCAAGGAGACCTCTTTCCAGACCGAATATGGCAGACAATTGAAAAGGAGAAAAGAATTCAGATTTGTCTTGATAATTTTGAAGAAGATGAACAATCAAGAATCCTTCTGCCCATTTTAGAATGTCTCAAGAAAAAGCATAAGGAAGCCAAAGATAAAAAAATGGATCTAGTTCTCTATTTGGATGACTGTCCTGCCTTTACCCGATCAAAAAATGAAAGATTCTTAAGAACTATGAGTTTCATTCTTTCAAAAGGCAATCAATTGGGACTTTGTCTTTGGGCTTCTGGACAAGGATTCGCAGGAGAAACCATGGGTTCAAGCTCAGATTTGAGAAGAAACTACATAAATATTTTTGTCTCAAATGCTGATGGAAATGATTTAAATGCTCTAGATATCATGGATAAGAATTTAAGAGAAACAATTAAAGGTCTAGGACAAGGACAATGGGTCTGTATTTCAGGTCATATTACAAAATATAAAAATAAACCTTTTACATTCAAAATCCATCCTAAGAAAGAAAATGTTAAAGTTTTTGAGGCATAAACAATGGTAAAGAAAGTTCAGATGGGAAAACTTGGTCTTCCTCAATCAATAGGTGAGAATATTGAGAAAATCAAAAGCCAATTAATTAAAGAATCAACTTCAATTGAACATATTCTTTCCAAATTGGCTCCTCAATTACCTTTCAAGGAGATCCCGAAATCTGGAAAAGATTTTGAAGCGGGCTATTTTGATGGAGGAAGTGTCTTCACTCATGGTCGTCTTAGAATAAATATTGCTCTCATTCACATTAATGGATTAGAAGTAGACAATGATAAAGTAGAACCTATTTTTGATTGCTCAGGAGATGAGGGCTATTTGCTCTGTCAACCGATGGGAATGGATTTCACAGTTTCGGGAGTAAACATGACAGATTCTGAAATATTTGAGAAGATTATTGGTTTATTAAGAACTATCCAAGAAAGAGAATTGGTATGGTATTATCTTCAGACTCATCCAGAAGCTTTGGGTATAATAGATGGTTCATTTTGGGGATGGAGATTTGAATGTGATAAGATGAAGAATATTCCAATTGAAGGTTTAATTTGGAATGGAAAAGCTTTGAAAGATTTTGGATTCCTAAAAGGTGGAGATTTGGTTGAGCATTTGAGAGTTTTAACTGAAAAGTTAATAGATTCAGGAAGAACAATCGGGATCAATAAGAGATACGAGCATGAAAGTCTAGCAGGGTATTTTCTGCTCAAAGATAAAACATTCTCTTGTCCAATCTTAAATGATAAGTTGATTTTACAGCAGATTCAACCAGAAGGTTCTTATATAGATTTAGGTTCTTTGTTTAGCTCTCCAGATAAATATTGGTATTATTGTAGACTTGCTAAAGAAGTGAGCAAGTCAATTGAAGGAAATAAATCTTCCTTGGAAGACGTTCTTAAAGAGGCACTAAAGAAAGTAGAAGCAACATTTGATGCAAGTAGTCATAAAACAATCAGTAAGAACTTCCATCAGGCATATATTTTAAAGACATCTCGAATCTTCATCAAAACCAAATATCCTGCTTTGCCTTATTGTGTAGAAATTCCTTCTAAATTCAAATGGAAAGTAGAAGATTTGATATATTGGTTGGGAAAGAATGCTTCCGTGAAAGGACATCCAGAGAATTTTAATGATATAGACAAGATTGTAAAAACGAAAAAAGCAGACTTGGAAGGTCTAATAGAATATTTAAGAATTGAAGCTGAAAAACATAATGGAAGATTACTTCAAAATTCTTTGAGATTAAATAATCCTCAAGCAGAATCGGATTGATGAGGACAAATTCCATGATTCTTAGCTCTTCCAGAATTACAATTGAAGCAAAGAACTTGGTATCCTTCAGGAAAATTATTTCTTTTCAACCATAAACATATTTTTTCTTTTGTATTCCATGTTAAAGTCTTAGCTCTTGTCTGCCCATAATCAGCAGAATTCTTATACCCATTCATATGGTCTATTGTTAAGAAGTCCAGAATTTTCTCATGGCAACATCCACATTCTGGAGGATTGGAAGAATAATGACAAAGAACTTCATATCTAATTCTCTTACATCGTTCTCTTTGTTCTTGACATTTCCTTCCTTTATTTCGTTCATAGTATTCTTTATTCAATTGATGTCTTCTATCTTTATTCTTTTCAAGCCATTGTTTATAGTTTTCTTTCAATTGTTCTTTGTGTTCTTCACAATACTTTTTCATATATTCATTCATATTATTGCCTCAATAGGATATGGTCATACAATAATATTTAAACATTATGGAGGTTGATAAAATGGTTAAGGATTCTAAAAAGAAGAGCATGTATGAACGCCACTTCTATTGCCATTATGAGTTCATGCTAGCCATGACTCGTGGTTTCATAAGTGGCTTCCCAAATCCGAGGCTCTTAAGAGAATTATTAAAGAAGGTGCTATTGAATACCGTTGTCCTAGAAACTATAAGGGACGAGTATGTTACAAAGTCCTTAGAACGTCATCTAGAATGAAGAAAGTTCTATTCAAATCTAAGCACTATGTTAGACCTGTCATCTACATAGAAACTGAAGAAAGGGAAGAGACTGAAGATGAGATTCGAGACTTTTTTGGAGAGACTAAGGAAGAAAGCTGAAGGCTATGCTTCCTCTTCTGAAATATCAGATGAAAATTTGTATAGACTTAGATGTGGGATATGTCGAGGTTGTAACAGAATTGACATCTGTAAGCGATTGGAACGTATCCCTTATGAGAAGACGATTATCAATCCCATTTGTCTTTATTCCATGATCAAGAACGGAACATGCCCTGATTCTAATTATGAATCTTATAAATGGGATGAAGGACAGGTATCTTGAAAGAAGAGCATGTCTGTATCTATTCTCTTGATGATTGTAGATGCAGAATATGTGAGAAATTGTATTGTGCAGAACATTATTGTGCTGTTGCATGTCCAAATCCTTCTGAAAGAAGTGAAAAAGACCAATTGAAACGATTTGAAGAAGGATGTAAAGATGATGAATAATGTAAAATATAAGAGAGTTTGTAGGACTTGTAGTAAGATATTTTACTGTCTAAAGAACTATAATTCTCGTTGTGAAAGTGATAGAGCATGCATCTGTTACAAATGCAATGTAGTCGAATATGAGAAAGCAACGGGAGAGAAGTTTACAGAAGATTATACATTCAAGAGATTGTTAGATTGTTGTTATCCAGATCGACATGATTCAGATAATCCATCAAGGAGAGAAAAAGAACTTTGATATATCGAAAATGTGTTAGTTGTGATGAAGAATGGAATTGTAAAGGAACCTGTAAAAGTGGCAGATTAGAAGGTCAACTCTGTCTTTGTTTTAAATGTTACCAAAGACTATATGGAATGAAAGGAGGGGAAGAGAAATCACAGCATTCAGGAAGATTCTTTTGGTTTAAGGATTGGGATGGAGTTATCTACAACTGTTTTCCTTCAGAAGAAGGAGATAATCCTAGTAGGCGTTAGAAATGGAATGGATAACAATAAAATTGGACAAGGGACAAGCTGGAATAAAAGATATATCTGATGGTTGTCTATTCTGTGGAAAATATATAGAAGTTAATGAAGAATCTATACTTATTGAGCTAACTGATGATTGTGCATGGCTTCACATTCCCTGTTTTAGAGAATTGATTAATCCACTTCTAGATAAAATAATGAATTTGGATAGGGTATCATAAATGAATACCAACGAAATAATATCATTAGAAGACCAAATACGTCTTCTAGCAAAGACAAAGAAATATTTGAATGACCAACATGTATCAACCCTTTTATCATTGGGCATTAGTGGTAGCCATCTCTATGGATTCAATTCTCCAGATTCGGATGTAGATTTGAGAGGAATTGCCATTTCCAATACTCATCAGTTCCTAGGTCTTAATCGTCCAATGCGGAACTTGGATATTACAGAAGGAAACATGGATATTGTCATTCAAGAGATAGGAACAATAACTAATCTAGCTTTGAAATCCAATTGCACTACTTTAGAACAGGTCATAGCTCCTCAGATATATTCTACACCAGAGTTCTTGGAATGGAAATCTATGGTTCTTGGAATGATGAATAAGACAGGACTTTACAAATCTTATAAGGGAATGGCTATATTTAATTACCATAAATTCATCAAGACGGGAAGAAAGAAGACTGTCAAGAAATATCTTTACATTATAAGAAGTTTATTAGCTGGCATTTATGCCTTGGAAGAAGGGAAAATAAATCCTAATCTTCCTGAACTTCTAGAATGGGCTGTTCAGAAAGGAATTTTGAAGGGTTCCATTTAATGATAAATCCATATTCATGGAATCTATTTTCTATATCTTCTAATTGGTTGCAAAGCTTACAAAGAACTTTTAATCCTTCTGGAGGTCTCTGATTTCTTGCAACTTTTGCAATTAGATGAGTTCTCCCGTCTTCAAACTTACCATCATGATTTATATGGGCAAGTTCCAAAATATCTAAATTGGAGCAATGACATTTTAAACATACAGGATTCTCAGAATGAGAAACTAGTTGTAAAGCCTTTAATTTCAAACTTCGATGCTTTTGAGATCGAGATTTTGGATCTTTCCAATAGTTTTCACAAGATTTTTGTTTTAAAGTTTCTCTATGCCTTTGGTAATAATTGTGACCATCTTTTAATCTTCTCTCTCTTTGGCATTCTACTCTCAGGCAATATTTATCTATTGAACGACCATAAAATACTTGACCACAAACAATGCAAGATTTTTCTTTCTTCATTAGAATCACTATTAAATATAGAGGAACACTCTTATTTAAATCTTTTCTTTAGGGTGTTACTATGAATGAAGTAGAGATCATCAAGAGATTGCTCAAGATTAAGAAAGCTGGTAAAGAGGAAGGAGACCTACCATCATCCATTAAAGAACCTGACTTGGATGCTCTTATTGTTGTTTTAATGGATAAGATAGACAAAGCATATCAGACTTCTATTCTTCCAGATAAACTTCATCATGATTCATGGAAAGAAATGAACGAATGGCTAATCAAACTTCGTAGGAAGTATCTAATTTGAGTAAAATCCTACGGTATAAAATCAATGAAGTTAAATGTCCATATTGTCACATGACCATACAGATTCCTATTGAAGAAAATGCTGGTCTAAAGAATTCAATCCTTTTATGTCCAAGATGTAGTCTAACTTTTGCTATTGTTGATGGAATTGTCCTTGCTTTACAGCAAGAGGATGACTATTACACAAATATAAATCCTAGTAGGAGAAAATGATATGTCTGTCAAATCTATAGTGCTGTTTGAATGTTCAATATGTAAACGAAGATATGATACTGAACAGAAAGCAAAAGGATGTCTAATTAGATGCACAAGATTCAAAGTCTTTGAAAAGAAATATCCAGAAGTTAAAGATAAACATTGTGATTTTGCAAATGGAGGAGGATGGATTAAAAGAGACTTGAAATGGCATAATGATTATTGTCTAGATTTACAAGACCTAATTAATACCAATCATCCTGACATTGCTAAAGAACATCGTTCAGTTCTTGATGGAAATATGGGAAGATTCTTGGATGATTGCCATTATGATGAATACGGACTGTGGGGCAGGCTCCTTTCTATATGTAAAAAATGTTTCAAAGAATGGGGTCAACCTTATTATGCTCTCCGTTGCCATCATGATGGAAGCACAGATGAAGGATTTGGAGGAGCCAAACGTTCAGTTAAAAAACTTGAATGGATAGAACCTAAGCCTAAAAGGATGAATCCAAGTGAAAGATAGAAAACCATTCCTTCAAACGAAGAAAGAAAGAGAAGATCATTATCAAGAAGTTTTAGTTAAAGACATTCCCGTATGCACAGCTATGATATGGAATTATCTAGAAACAGAGCCATTTGATTGGTGTGGATACCTTTGGTGTTGCTATCATTGTCCCAAAGCACGAACAATATGTAAGGACAATGGATGTGCTTCTAGTATTGCTACAGATTATCCTTTCAAATGTAGATGTTATCCAATGACTTTTGAAGAAGGAAAAGCCATTTGGGAAAAAGAGAAAAAGAAATATGCTACTGCCAAAATTGGGGATTGGAATTTCATTAAATTCTCTAAAGCTTGTGATGAATTCATTAATCAAGTGGGAAAAGATAGAAAAATGCAAATGGATAGAGTAAGCTAGGAGGAATAGATATGAATATAGATAGAGAATTGGAATTTCATTTAAATATGTCTTACAAGGATGAGGATATCGTAATGTCTCCTCTTTTTGAATTCCTACAGAAACATTTGAATATCCATGTCATTAAATGGAAACGATTTGTCAATAAGGCAGATGTAGATGAAATTACAGGTAAGACTTTCTATAAAAGAGGATTCATAAGAGCCGTATTGAAGGAAAGAGGCAGGTTATTCCACAAAGACCTTCATTTTAGATTTGAGAACGATAAGATAGAAGTCTATACTAATTTGGAAGTAGGAATGTATGGAAATATCAACTTATCTGAGAAAGGCATCACGGAAATCATACGAGTAATGAATGATTTCACAACCAAATTCAATAGGAATATTAAAGAATGTTTAGATGATGAGAATCCGTCTAGAAAATAGGAGGAGATAAAATGAACAAGATTAAGAAACTTCTTGCAATAGAATGGGGCATATTCGTTCCATTAGCTTTTGTTGGAGTATTGATGCAGAATATCTATATCGGACTAATAGCTCTTATAGGTGTATGGACTTGTATGGGTTGGATACGATACTTCAAACATAAAGGAGGGTCTCAATGAGGATTTACTGCAATAATTGTGGTTTTTCAGGATATTCCGAGAATGAAAATTGTCCTGAATGCAAAAGTGCAGTTACCGTAAAGGTTAGAGAATAGATTCTCCAATGGCTCACAATGTCTTTGGACGGGTATGGCATCCTTTCACTCCTTTAATTTTTCACCTAGTTGATGCTTTAACCGTTTGCCTTACTTGAATCCTACTCCCCTTAGACCTGATTTCTCCGATGGATTCATGAGTATCCAAAAACATCGGGCAAACATTGGAGATCTATTATATAAAATATAAATATTTTAAATAAAAGACTCATGGAAAAAGCATGGGGAAATTGAGTTTTTTATTAAAATATATAATTAAAATATAAATATATAAAATCTTAGTTAATCACCAGATGTAAGGAGAGTGGTTCTATGAAAGTAAAGAATGTATATTGCTGGAACTGTGATCATAAAATGGGAGAAATGAACATTAAGAAACTTACTAAGAACCAATTTGAATACATGTTTGTCTGTCTAAACTGTGGACATACTGCTGACGGAAAAGGTGTCATTGATGAAGACGACACGGAAGGGTAAGATACTCCAAGCTATAGCTCTGTCTAAGAATGTTATTGAATATTATGTTCGTTGTAAAGTATGTAAATTGGAGTATCATATGACCATATCTTCTGATGTTACATGGACAATAGTAGATTGTCCCAACTGCAAAGTAGAACTCGAATTTGAATTATTTTCTTGGCAAGACAAATTGAAACAATATGGTATCTTCTCCAAAGATGATCTTCTTCGTCATGGATATGAAGGAAATCCTTCAGTAAGGAATGTTGTCAAATGTCAGACATTAAAGATGAATATAATAGGATAATAGAATGCCCCAAGTGTGGAAGCCATGAACTTGATGTAGAATACAACATTCATCCTCATACAATTTCAAGACAAGATCATGTCTATTCTTGTAGAATTTGTCAATTTACAGGAACAATAGAAAACTTTAGAGCTATACCAGAAGAATGTGATAATCCAAGCAGGAGATAATCATGGGGACGAGTTGTATTGAGTGTGAACGTATCTATGATGGTTCTTGTAAGAAACTATACATGATAGATAATTGGTGTAAATTCATACCTGAGAATCCTAGTAGGCGGTCATAATGCTATACTGTCCTAAACATGATTATATTACAAGAATCTTGGAATGTCCTGAATGTAGAATGGAACGTTTGAATAAAGAGATTGAATTCACTAATCATGATAATCCGAGTAGGCGATAATCTTGACTCAATATAAATGGTGCTTTAAACATCCATATCCTATGACTTATCCAGAATGGGATGAATGTTTAGTATGTAAAGACAATCCGAGTAGAAGATAATGGAGGAGTTTATTATGAGCAATTGGAATAAATGTTATGGTTGTAAGAAGTTTTTAGTAGAATGTGTCCCTTTTCATGATATAGACACATCTGATTGTGAAAGTTATATAGCAAAAGATAATCCATCAAGAAGGTAATAATATGGAAATTGAAGCTGAAAGATCAAAAGTATTAAGTAGAGAGGATATAAATCCTCCAACTCCTGAAGATTGGTTACAAGAAACGAAGGAATTCAGGAATCAACATATACGTCAAACTCATACCTTAATATGGGAAGGAATCCAATTAATTCTCCATTCAATTCCAAATTTGAACTGAAGGAAATGCTTCCAATTGCATAATTTACAAAGAACTTCCAACTCTTTAATTTCTATTTTCCCATCTGTAATCTCTTTGTAGAGAAGATGAAAATCTTTTGCATATCTGATTTTCTCTTCTTTAGTTCTAAACTTTTTGTGATTAATATCCAAAATTTTAAAGATATCACATCCACAAGATGAACAAATAGGAAATTCTTTTCCAGAAACTATTTTCAATGCTTGTAATTTCAATTTTCGTTGTGGTTTAAGATGAAGATCTTGGCAATGAAGGCAATAGTTTTTATTAATTCTATTAGATTCTTTTATTTTTCCGCAATTCAGACATTTGCCTTCTTTACGCCATTTTATTCTATATTCTTTAATACTCGTCATATTCATTCCTCAAATTATATAGAATAGGACATGAACATATAAGTCTTTCTATATAACATGAGGTAATGAAAGAAAACCTTAAATGGAGTGAAAACTAGATATAAAGGAGGAATGACCATGAACAAGTTGCTACAAAAACTTAAAGAACAGGAAAAGATGCTCAAGACTTCATTGTTTGGAATGGATGAAGTTATCAGGATATTCTCATTGGCTAAAGCATCTGATTTGACTACTCTTTTATGGGGAGAACATGGTATAGCAAAATCTTCACTAGCAAGATTATGGTCTCAATCATCTGGATTAGATTTCCGAATCGTAACATCATCTGAAGTAGATGAGACTCTCATTGCTTACATTGACATTGGACTTCTGAAGACAGAGGGTAAAGTCCAGATGAGACGAGGTGAATTAATGGAGAGAGACCATCTTCTAATAGATGAGTTCTTCCTATGGACACCCAAATACAGAGCCAAGCTACATCAACTTCTAGAAGAAGGAACATATGCAGGACTAGATGTTTTGACTAAGACATACACTTTTATGACCAATCCCATCGTTCCAGAATATTATGCAGGTCAGATTGAAGATGTTAACATGGCTACATTCGACAGGATAGATGTTTTGATCCCTGTCTATCAGCCAAATGTTACTTCTACTCAGAAAATGATGAGGAAATTCTCTCAATATGGGAAGAAATCTCCTCCATTGGAATCAGTAATAACATGGGAAGATTATCTACAGATAAGACAAGAAATTCTAAATGTCAAAGTTCCATCGGAAATAGTCGTATGGCTAACATTATTCTCAGAATCTATGTCATGTTGCAGACATACTCAGTCTAAGTTTACTTTGACCAAGGCTAAACTGAGTGTTCTATGTCAAGAATGCAATAAGAAAGAATCCATATGTGCTAGGGTTTCATGCTCTAAACCAAGATTCTTAAGAGCTACTACTCTATTGTCTAAATCTTTAGCATGGTATGATGGTAGAGATACTCTTACCTTTGAAGATGTAATCACGGCAAGTAGATATACTTTGCCTCATAGATTGGTCTTCATTAGTAAAGAAGAGAACTTAGTAGATTCTCAGAAAGAGATACAGACTTTGGTAACAATGTTCAATGAGAGCATGGAGAATTGGAGAAATAGAGACATCTTTAATAGATTGGAGAAGATCATAGTAACATCTTCAGATGAGAACAATCCAATGTTCCTAGATAAAGAAGCTAATGAATTGCTAGTAGAACTTCAGGAGGATTTGCCTATATTCAATTACAGCAAAGAATTGATTGAATTCACTAAAGGTAAAGTGAAGAAAGGAATGCTTAAGAAAGCTCTAGCATTGAAACCAACAGAAGTAGAAGACTTCAGAGATGAATTGGATAAATCGGGACTAGATGCCTACATGAAGAGAGAGATTCTAGAGACAATACCTACTCTAGCTAATGCTCTAATCTATAAGACTAGATTCGATAAATCAGATTCTAAACAGAGAGCAAAGCTAGTAGAAATGATTATCCAAGTACATAAAGCTAATACAGTTCCAATAGAGCCAAAAACTCAGCTAGAAGATAGATTCAGAACCTATATCAAATTCAAATCTAGCCTGATGGAGATCAGAGAAGAAGCAGGGGATATAAAGATAGTCTGCCTGTCAGAGAAACTTAAGAAAGAAGTAGAATCTATGATGAGGTGATTGATATGGATGTATCCAAAGCAGATAGAATATGGTTAGGTTGTTTCATGGATTCTGAAGGCTCATTTTCTATTCTAAGGAGACCAGCTAAAGGAAAGAATAAAATACCTAGTTTCTCACCTCAAATCTCAATTGTAAACACAGATATAGATCTAATAAGAAAAGCGAAAAAGATTTATCCTTTCTTTCATAAGAAAAGAGAAGATTTCTTATCTCCAAAGAAAGGACGATGTTGGAGACTTAGATTGTGGACTCTTCAAGAATGCTTAGGATACTGCTGTTTCATCAGAAATCATTTAACATCAAAAAGAAAGAAAGCAGTTTGTGATTTAATGAAAGAATGGTGTTTAATTAGATTAGAGTATCGGAAAAGAACAAGAAAAGGATTAGCTAGAGAAGAATCAACTTATGGTAAAGAATTGAAATTAAGAAAGAAAATAATTAAACTAAATGAAAGGCATAAGCCTAAAAAGGAGAGTGGTTCAAATAGACGTTTGGAATGAGGAAGTAACCTCTCAAAAGGAAAAGATCATGGTAACTAAGGACTTGACATTCAAAGTTTTTGTCTTTGAAACTCAGAAACAGAAAGGGGGATTACGAATTCCTCTGAAAGACAACAATGAACTTTGTGATAAGTTCCAAGAATACATAGATGAACTCAAGACATCTGGCAAACTTTCTGAAAGAGAGAAGAAATTTGACATGATTAGATTCTCAACATTTGCAGACAATGATAAGGAAGGTCTCCCGATTTACCAGACCATAGGTTTCTATTATCTGCAAGGATTTATTGTCTTTGCTGATGAAGAGGATGCTCCTGCTCCAGAGAAGAGATTCCAACTATGGGTAGATAACTACAAGAAAGTCTATGAAATCAATGTTCCACCTAAGAGAGATCTGTTAGATCAATTAGGTAGATTAGAAATAAGTGATGATGAGTAAGAAGGGATAACATTGGGAAAGGGAAAGATCTCTGCTAAAGCGGAGATTATAGATACTAAGGACAAATTAAAGAAAGCTAAACGTAAGTGGGAAGACTCAATGGTATCAATGTGGAAGATATGTAATCCTATAGCTCCTAGAATGTTAATGGATTATGGAGTAGGATTAACAGAAATATTTGCTTCCACAGTAGGACAAATCATCATCAGAACACCTTTTTGGAGAGGAGAGGACTTTACTGATAGTATCAATATGCATGAGTTTCTCCATTGGTCAATCTATCCTCTGGATATTTTCAGAGCATTAGATGATTTAACGAAATCCAGAGAACTACTTATGATTGAGAGTAATATCAAGGAAGCAAAGGACTTACCTTATGGTCTAGAAGAGCTTCAATTTATCCAGAATATCTTAGGAGACTATCTAATACATTCACATCTTCTCTATACTAAGCCCAGTATTTGGTGGGTTCTATGGGATTTCTTGAAGATGGGAGGTAAGTTTGAATCAGATAAAGTTAAAGATCGTGATACCGCCTTTCAGCTATATATTGGTGCATATCATTTCATAGATCAAGTTATTCCAGAATGGCAATTCAGAGAACAAGCAACTCAGGATGATGCTAAGAAAATAGGAGACATAGTAATCAAAGCTAGAACAGGTAATGTTACTAAAGCCTATGCCATCAAAGAACTAGCTAAGATATTCCATCAATATTTTGAAAGAGATGAGAAAGAAGGTGGAGGCAGGGAAGGAGAAGGAGAACCCAAGTGTCCAAAGTGTGGAGAGAATGATTGGGAAGTTCTTAAAGTCTATGACAAAGATGAGATCGAGGAGTTATCTGAAGATGACCGAGTCTGAAAAATCAATAGAATGGCTAGAATTTCATGAAATTAAACGTTTGATTTCATTATGGAAAATGGTAGAACAATATAGCAATGGGAATAAAAGTGCAGACATCTTGCTGAAAGAAGTTTCTAGTTTCTTTTATGAATGTGAAGAATGCCATAAGACATTTACTTTGAAGAACATTGAAGCACATTTTTTAATACATCAAGGTAGATATAAATTGTATGATATGGATAGAGAGAATCCATCGAGGAGATAGAATTGAAATTTAAGATGAGTCCTTCCCAAAAGTCAATGAAACATCTCAAGAAATGGCTAGAAAAATTGGAAAGGGCTAAGGATGAGACTTCCAAAGGAGCTTTAGAGATGCTTAAGAAGTATGATTACAAATGTGTAATCTGCAAGAAAGTCTTAACTTTTGAAGAAGTGAAAGAACATCTTATTAAACATGGAGATATTTTTGAATTAGTATCCCCCAATCCATCAAGTAGGAAATAAGAACATGAAAGCTACTTTATCATGTCGAGCTAAAAGATTGATTCTCAATGGAATTTTAAAACAGACCATTTCTAAATACAATCTTCAAGATGCAATAATCAAGTTAGATTATGATCAACAGGATTTCAGAAATACCCATCTCGTTATTTCAACCAATACTTTAAGAACTAGAAAGAATTTTTGGGGACATGCTATTCAAGAAACTCATACTATAGAAGAAAGTATATTAGAAATTAGAGGTAATGATGATCATCAAACTTCATTGTTTTCAGATGATGAATGGTATAAATTGAAGGTTATTTCTGCTTCATCTCGATATGATCACATAGCAGAATATCTAGCCAAAGAATTGGAAAGATATACAAAAGTAACTCTTGTTTGTCATTCCGAACTTTTAATTGAGAAATATGAAACAGAAAATCCATCTAGTAGGGAGTGAGAATATGGCAAGAATTAAAATACGTTGCAAGAAATGTGGTTTTGAAACTACGATAGAGGTTCAACCTGCATCGGGTTCATGTATGAAACCCAATAAGAAAGCCAAAGGACTAAAAGCTGATTGGTCTAAGGATGATTTAGATAAGATAATGGAAAGTGCAAGAGGAGCTTCCCTAGACGAATTATCGAAGATTGGGATTCAGATTCCTCCAGATGAATTCATAGAAGCTGGAGAGAGACAGAAACTTAGACGATTTATTAGAAATAATCTCAAGATATGTAAAGAACTTAGACGTAAAGAAGGAGAGAAAGCTAAATTGGGAACAGATCCTTGGCAATATGGGGATACGATGGGAGAGATAAACTTCCCTGCAAGTGAAGTAGCATCGTTAGGAATAGAAGACTTAAGGATGTTGCCTGGAGTTACTTTGAAGAAGGATACCTTTGTTACGACTAAAGGAGCAGATGTTGAAAAAGTAAAAGGAGTCAAGTTCATTACATTTTTAGATGTCTCAGGTTCAATGTTCGATAGTTCTGCTGTTCATTCTAAGATAAAGAAAGCTATAACTCTCTGTAAAGAAACTTGGGAGATGTGCAAGAAACTTCATTTTGAATATTATTTAGCTCTATTCACGGATGCAGGAACACGTATTCCACAAGATAAAATAGAGGACTTCTTCAAAAACCAAAGTAATTATCGTATGGGTGGAGGAACTTCTCTAACAGAAGGACTGAATCTATTCAATATGCAAGAATACAAAGATGCTAATGTTATGTTCATATCAGACATGGAATTGGGTGATGTATCTGAAACTATTGCTAAGATAAAGGAAATATCTCAAGTAACGAATTCTTACAGAATCATCCTTGTAAAACCTGGGAATTATCCCGTCAATGAAAAAGAGCTTAAAGAGATCAAGGGATGGTTCCCAAATGAGAAAGTAGATGTTCTAGAATGCAATACGAAAGGAGAATTGAAATCAACAGATGGTGGTTCCTAATGGAAATAAAAAGATCCATGTTAGTCAAATATGCAAATAAGATAAATTCTAATGAAATAGATGCCCTAAGAATACTTCACTATGGGACACGGGAGAAAATCGTCCTGATTGATGATTTACCTAAAAGTTTTCCATATGCTCCAGGTTTGATCAAAGATCTTCAAAAGGAATTCCCATTTGAATATCGAAGATGATAAAATGGATAAATATGTTTTATGTGGTCTTTGTAGAAATCATTGGCTAAAATGGTCTCATTTGAAATCAGACGAAGCATGGATTTGTGATGAATGTAAGGAGATTCTAAAAAAGATAGATATAATCAGGAGATCAAGGGAATGAACGTTAAATGTATTGGATGTCTTGATTATATTTTGTCCCGTTGAACAAAGAACTATGTCCTGTAAATGATGTAGATGAGAAGACAGGAATGATTTGGTGTATCTGTCAAAGCTGTTCAATCATTCTGAAAAACTATAGACATCCCACATATGAACAATGTTCATGGTGGTCTGACAATCCTTCCCATAGGTGAATATCAGCTAACTGGTTAAAATAGGATTAGTTAATCTGGTGATGTTAAAATGGAGTTTAGATGTATGAAATGCAATGAAAGAAAGATATGTTCTGGAACGACTTGGAATTGTCCAAGAAGAGCATATATGGATACAGATGGGACTGTTCTATGTGTTTGTCCTCCATGTTTAGCTTTTACAGATATTGATACCATTATTGCTTTGAGAAATTGTCTTTATGATTCTGATAATCCTTCTAGGAGATGAGATGGAGTTGGAACAATTTACATGTCCCAATTGTCAGGGAAACTATATGCTTGAATATACGGTAGAGTTTCAACGTAAAGAATTAATAAGGACGCAACATTTTCTGAAGAAAAAAATAGGACGAATATTCAAGGATAAATTTATGGTTTCTAGATTTAAAGAAATAGAAGAGACCCTATCTAAACCTTTCAATGATTTCTGGTATTGCTCTAATTGTTCTTATATGAAACCTTCTGGTAAAACTAAAGAAGAGTTACAGGCTTCTTTAAAGCAAATGGATTTTATGATCAAACAAGAAACTGAACGTCTCAAGAACCATCTGAAGAGCATTGAACTTGAAAAACAAGCCTATCAGAAGATGATACAGGATTTGGCAGAGAATCCATCAAGGAGAGAATGATATGAGTGAATTAGTAGCAGTAGGATGGATGATGGAACTTCCTCCTAAATGTTTCCAGAGAGGATATTTTGGTCTGGAATTGCGATGTCCATATTGTCCTTTCAGGGAAGAATGTAAGAAAGTAGATAAAACTTTGGACAAGGTATGTTGATTATCTATGAAATATCCATATGTCATGATAGCTATTCCTATTAAAAACAATGCTATATTCATGCAAAGTCTCTATGATAACATTACCAAATTGGAATATCCTAAGAACAAGATAACTCTATGTATATTGGAATCTGATTCTGATGATAATACATGGAATATTCTCCAAACATGGCAATCAGTAGGTCTATTGGATAAATATAGGAAAGTCCATATTTGGAAACATACTTTCAATTTTAAATTACCATATTTCAGAAGACAGATAAATAATCAAGAAGAACGATATAGAATTCTTGGAATAGTAAGAACGGAAGTTATAACTAAATTCTTAAAGGATGAAGAATGGATATTCGCCTTTGATGCTGATTTAAAATGGATTCCTCCAGCTTCTATCAAACGGGGAATATCATTAGGCGAAGATATTATTAGCTTTCTAGCATTTTTCAATGGAGGAGATGGACTCAGAGCATTTAATATCATCTGGAATAACCAAACCTATCCATCTAATCATCCAATTAAAGATTGCATGCATATTGCCGAGATCACCAAAGACTTACCTGAAGTGATGGAAATACCATTACTGTCAACTACAGCATTCTTTTCTAAGTCTAAGCTCTTCAAAGAACATGTCAATTTCCTTCATAATAAAGGAGAGGAAGGCAACCAAGAACAAGGAATTATCTCCAATAGATTGAAGGAACAGGGCTATAAAATATATCTTGACATTAAGAATATCGTAATTCATTGGTGAAATTCATGAAATGCAAAGTTTGTGATAAAGAATTTCTAAGAGAACAAGCATTAAAAGCTCATGAAAACCAAGATCATAGTTATGACTATCGTCCTTGGGAAGAGATAGATATAAATCCTAGTTCTAGATATTAATCATTGGGGTCTTGATGTAACCTGATAGCATACTGGCTTTGCAAGCCAGAAGTGAGGGTTTAAATCCCTCTTTCTCCACCAATCACAACATTTAAATCTCAGGAAATAATATATAATATGGGCATGTGAAACCTGAGAGTATCATTTCATTCCCCTTAGAAACTCAACAAGTATAAGGATCGGATGAATGAAAGGGTAGGGTCAGGCTGAAAATCTCGTTGAGGGGGTTAGTAAGCGAATATAGTGGATTCAATTAATGCTTTCCACCCATGCCCACCCATTAACAAGAGAGTGAAAATGTGTGTATCAAAGTATGTATCTATCATGGAATAACTCTCCATGACCAAATAGGGCTTTAAAACCCTATACCAGAAACAGGCTAACAGTCTGTCTGGATTGGTCTAGGAGAGGTGAAGTTGCAAAAAGGTAAAGGAATTAAGATACATACTCCATGTCGAATTTGTGGAATAGAGATTGTCTCATGGACTAACCTTGATCCTATCTGCATTCAGTGTGCAGTATGGCGAGGCTAGTCTCATCATAGGGACTTTGGTGTAACTTGGCAGCATCGGAGCTTTGGACGCTTCAGGTGGATGTTCAAATCGTCCTAGTCCCACCATTCAAGGTATTAAAGTGGGTTAGTCTAAGTAGTCAAGGATACAGACTCAAAAGGTATAAGCCCTTGAGGTTGAAGCCTCTGAAGTTGACTACAACAGGGAAAGCCTGTGGCAGGAGTGCAAGTCTCCTACCCACTACCATTTTATTTAGGAGGGGAATAGATGTCAGGAGAATGTTCAAATTGTCATTGGATAGATGAATTGTATATTTGCACTAACTGTAGGAAGGAATACTGTGGACTATGCATGGAACATGTCATCCCAGGTGGTAGTCCTGTCTGCAAGGACTGTAATGAATCATTAAGAAATCGAATAGGGAAAGGAGAGTGAGTCTGTCGGAACGATACCTGCCTGTCAAATAACAATCTTGAATAAAACTCTTGATTGTTATATAGAACGCAGGTGGACGGGGTTCAATTCCCCGACTCTCCGCCATCATAGTCATATGGCTATCCTCTCTATCCTGCAAATGGGGCAACCCAAATGCTCATGGATGGAGAAGATAGACAATGATAGTCATGGATTGACAACCATCAACCCTCTGGTATTAGGCGTTGGGAAGGAATGGAATGCGAATCTCATGTAAGCCCTGTCAATCCAAGACAATTTTGGGCTAGAACAAGGTCATATCAGTCCGTAAAGTCATTATGGCTACCTATTAACAATTAGCCACTTACTTCTACGGTGTCGAGAAACCTCTGGACTAGCCTTTTCTTCTATTTAGGAGGAATGTTAATGATATATGATTCTAAGAAAGAGAAATGGTATGAGTTTGAAAGGAATTGGAGAGGGAATCTAGTCTTACGAGAGATTATCTTTGAGGAAATCCATAAAGCTCCAATTAAAGGAGATTATGTATTTTCTGATGATGGATTTAAGGCTGTCAAGATTCCTAAAGAACCTAAGACTCCACAATAATAAACGTCATTCTCCTGGGAAGTGTTTATTGCACACGAGCCTGTGAAGCTTGGAGAGAGGGTATTCAATCCCTCCCTGGGAACCATTAGAGGTATTTTAATGTGGAAATGCTATATATGTAGTATGATCTTTGATTCATATGAAGAACTACAAGTTCACCAAACAGAGAATCATCATTCTGATTGGATAAGACGGGAATATCCTTATCTAGAAATGGATTTAAATCCAAGTAGGAGAGACGATAAATGTCCTTAAGTATTAGATGGCTTAGACAAGTCTTGCTGGATTCAATAGATTATGATAGACAATATGTTACATTTGAATTTGAAAGTAAAGGTTTCCTAAGAGGAAATCCTGGAACTCAGACTGTTCATGGTATAGCATATTTGGATAATAATAATCAGATTCCTATGGATGAAATAAAGGATATTCTGGAAAAGAACAAGCGTGTAGATATTCTCATAGAATGGAGAGAAGAAAGAGATCGGAAGAAAAGCTATCTAAAGAAAATAATATATGAAGGTCAAAATCCAAGCAGGAGAGATGGTTAATATGATATGTTGGGAGTGTAAACAAGAAGATTATGAAGAAATGTTCAATCAATGTAATAAATGTGGAAGAACATATTGTGATGAATGTTATCCAAAACATAAATGTAAACCATGAGGAAACCTGAAGGAGGAGATAAAATATGAAGAATGATCAAAGAAAGATGCGTCATAGGAATATAGGAATTGCATTTACTAGGAAAGAATACATCAATAAGATACCACAAGGTAAAGAGAAAGAAATGAAATGGACTTATGGAAATATCAACAAAACATACAAGCATGAGTTAAAACTCATATGTACCAATCTTCATTACATCTCTGTAAATTCATTAGATGCTGTAAGGGTAGCCGTAGGTCATGCTCTAGGAACAAAACAGGAAGCGAAAGTAGGAGAAGTTAAGCCCAAAGAAGAAGAAAATAAAGAATTGCCATTCTTTATGAGGATTCATCCATATCCTCATCAATTTCTACGAGAGCATGGACTATTAGGTGTTCAAAAGGCAGAGAGATTAGCAAAAGGCATGAAAAAGAGTTTCGGAAAGACACAATCTAGAGTAGCACTTGTTCATCCTAATCAAATCCTCATCACTTTGAGAATCAATGATGATCTTATGAATCATGCCAAACATGCCCTTGATGTTGCTTCTAAGAAACTTGGATGTGCTAGTAGGATTGAGATTGGTTCCTAATAGGATATGGCTATTCTTTTGGAAGATAAGATGTCCATTAGGAGCTAAAATCTATATAGATAGAGACATTCGTTTTGCTCCTGCTGGAGGATATAATTCATATGAAGGAAAGATAACTCTCTTTATGAAAGGGGTAGAAGATGTAGAAATGATAGAAGAAATACTAAATCATGAAATTCTCCATTCAATTTGCAGGAAAATAGCAGGAGATAAAGCAAGACAAAACTTGGATAATGTCCAAATATGGTCTAAAGATGGTAAGCATATCTTATTCAAGAAGGTAGATGAAGCATGAAAATATTGATTGTATCAGACTTACATGAACATAAAATTGAAGATATAGTCCCAGTGGAAATTCTGGATTCTATAGACTTTATTATTTCATCAGGAGATTATCAAGAAAACTATCCATTCCCAAAGGAAGCTATTGGGATCTATGGTAATCATGATGTGGATCCAAATCATTCTCTTATATCAGTTAATCATGAGATTAAACAATATAAGGGTATGAGTTTCCTAGGAATCGAAGGAGTCTTCTGTGGAGAGAAAAGATACAAATCTCCACGTAAGCGTCCATACCATCAATTAGAATCAGAAGTAGCAAGATGTCTAAGTAAGATGGACTATGTTACTTTCTTCATTACTCATGAACGAGCATTTGAAATCTTTGATGATAAATTCAATACTCATCCAGGGAATAAAGCTCTCCGTAAGTATATAGATGAGAAGAAACCTAAGTTCTATATCTCTGGTCATATGTCTAATAACAAACCAATGATGATAGTAGGAGAAACTCTCTGTCTTAATCCTCATGGTTTTAAATGGGATTACATTATTTTGACCTTAGTTGGTCAATATAATTCTGTGGCATTCTATAAAGGAAAGGAGAAAGTAGCTGAATATGAATCCCTCTAAACGGAAAATAGAATGTTATTCTTGTCATCAGGATAATGATGAAGAGAAAATGATCTGTGAAGGATGTTCTGAAGAACTTAGACATCAGGAATATGAAGGTGGATTCCAAGATGGTAAGAAAGAAGGATATAAGGAAGGTTGGGATGAAGGTTTTGCTAAAGGTCACATTGATGGAATTAAAAAATGTATTGAAAGAATAGAAAGGGAAATATATACGTTGGAGAAAGAAATCAAATGAGTAATGAGATAGATACTAATGTATCATCTAGAACAGATGAGGAAATAGTCCCTGATCCTTGGAATCTCCTAAGAATATGGAGACCATCTGAACATTGTGAAGGTAAAATAGAAAGAATATATGCTTATGATCATACTGGATGGACTATCTGGAAATGTGAGTGTGGTCATGAAATAGAGGAGGGATAAGATATGCCTACTCATGGATCATTATCAAAAGCAGGAAAAACGAGAGAATTGACTGGAAAGCCCAAGTCTAGACAGGGAATGAGAGATAAAGAAATGAAGAAATATGCTCATATGAAAGCTCATAAATGTCCTCGTCTATCTGCTAGACGCAAATATGAAAAGAGAATAGAAATGAGACAGAAGATTGGACAGCATTATAAAGAAGGATAATCATAGAAAGTATAGCTATTGTTTATATAGCTAAATATTATGCAGTCCATATTTTATAGTTTAGTTAATCAGGAGATGGTTAGGATGGGAAAGAAGAAAAAGAGAGATATTTGGGCATCAGCTTTAGATGATCCCCTGTTTTATGTTCCATTTATCGGTCCACTTTTACATGGAATAAGGCATCTGGATGATGAAGATGCTTGGGAAGAGAATGATGATGAGGAGGAATCTAATAATGGAGAAAACGAAGACGAAGAATGGGAAGAAGAAGAATAATCTTCCAATTGAAGATTTCTCACCTATGGTACTGAAAGGTAAAAATGCTGAGAAATTCGAGAGAGATTTAAAGAAACCATTGACTAAAGAACAGAAGAAAGTCTGGAAGAAAGCCGATGAAGTCTACGTTTCCATCAAACAAGTCAAGGAAGATATTAAAACTAAGAAAGATAAAGTGAAAATAGTTACTGAAGAGAATTTTGATTCTTATCGGGATAATCTATGGACTCTTCAGAAAGGAAACAAGATATGTTGGAGATGTTGGAAAGAGAAACCTACCTCTCAGGTTAAAGATGAAGTAGAACTAGGATACCCTGTGTGTGATGATTGCCAAAAGAAAAGAAAAGAAGTAGCTAAGAAAGCTATAGCATACTGGAAAGATAAACAACCTATGGTAAGGAGGGATTGAAATGAAGATCACTATACAAAGAATAAAGGAAGTTCTAGTTGAATCAATAGCAGGATTCATTGGATGGACTCTAGCATTAACTCCATATATCTGGATGTTTGTAACCAAAGGAGACATTGGGGCATATTTATGGTGGGTATTGATGGAAATTCTATTGGTTCCTTTCATTGCTCCAGTTGTTATTTGGTTCACTAAATGGATGAAGAAGAAGGTTTTAAGATGAGGATGGAAACAGCTATATACCTAATGCATACTCTGGAGAAGAGATTAGGTTCTTATCATTCTCATCTTGAATATAAGGTTAGGAATGTAGATCAAGCACATAAAGAAGATGATTATCATCTTGAAATATACTTTGAGGCAGAAACAGATACTAGAAAATTTATTGAAGTAATTGAAACTGTAAAGAAAGCTTCAAAGGATTGTGTAATGATGGAAATTCATTGGAAAGAGCAAATGTTGGAATCGGAATCTTATGTTCATTCAGAAGAAGAAACTGCTTTAAATCTAAAAGGAGACCTTGGTTCTTTGGAGATTACAGATGAAGTAACAGAATATGGTGTTGATCCTGATAAAAAAGATGAGGATGAGGAAGAGGAGAATGAAGAAGATGAAACCTAAAGGATTTCCTAAGCCTCTTAAATACCTAATCCTAGGAGAGCCAAATCTAACAAAGACTTCTTTTGTTCAAAAGACTGGACTTAGTTTCTTTGAAACCGATTCCCTATCTGATGATGAAATCTATGATATATCTAAATATGATCTATCTAAGGATGTTTGTATAATTGGAGGAAAACATATCGGTATGGCATTTGTTATCTATAAACTTATGACAGAAGCTTGGAAAGATTATACAATAATTGAGATACAATTCAAAAGGTGTTCATAAATGAAGACATTGAAATATTGGAAAGATTCTTCTAAAACATTCAAAGATCACTATGAATACGTAGCCGAAGGACTGATCATCTTTGTTGAATATGACCATAATTATTATGTCTTTGAATTGGATGAAGATGACGGATACAGATCCCATTGTGATGAATGGGAACAAATTCCAAATATCACTATTATCAATTGGATTAAAGATAAAGGATTGCAAGAACATAAAGTTCCTTATGATACACTTGAAAGAAGTAAGACAAGTGGAGAAACTGTATGGAATATCCAAGCATGGAACAAATCAACAATTATATTTGCTTTAGGAACAGATGATGAAGATGATTATTATCCTGGTTTTAATTGTGTAGGAATAGGAGAATTGGACAATGATGAAGAAGACAATCCCTCCAAAAGATAAATGTCCTCTTTTTCCAGAATGTCGCATTGGGAGAAAAATATATAGTTCCTCAGATCTTCATAGATATTGTGAGAAGCATTGGACAGTATGTCCGAGTTATGTCTTCCAAATGAAAAGAATAGGAGAAGAAGATAATCCATCAAGAAGAAGGGAGTGAGAATATGACACACTATACTGTATTGATTAAATTTGAAGGAGACTTGAAAGATTCCTATCAGATTTTAGAAAAGATGTTAGCACCTTTTAATGAGAATACTACTATTCCTAGATATAAAAACTATTTGGATAAAGATGACATCAAAAGAATGGCAGAAAACTACAAGATAAAAGAAACTGATACAAAGAAATTACTTAGGAAAATGAGGGATTGGTCAGGAGAATCAGGTGGAGTAGATTCAAAAGGACTTTTCCATTGGTCAACCGATAATCCTCAGAGCAAATGGGATTGGTATTCCATTGGTGGACGGTGGTCTGGAAGATTCAAATTGAGAGATAATCCTTCTCTACGAACAAAAAGAGGTATTGTAGGAAGTCCAGGAGTATTCAAGAATCAAACAGGAATAGATATTGCATATGCGAAAGATGTTGATTGGGATGATATGGAGAAATCATCTAAGAAAGAAGCTAATGCTTGCTGGAAGAAAATTGAACAAGCTCAAAAAGATCCTAAGATGGACAAAGCTAAACTATGGCTTGACTATGATTATGAAGGAGAAAGCAAGGCTGACTATATTGGTAAGAAATGTGCATGGTCAACATTTGCAGTATTGGATGATCAAGGATGGCATGAACCTGCTAGAATGGGATGGTTTGCCTGTGATTTTGATAGAAAAGAAAGCGAAAGTGAATGGACAGCTAAGTTCAAGGAGAGATTCCTGTCTAACTTCAAAAGGAATACAATAGTAGCTCTTATAGATTGCCATATCTAAGTGATGAATTTGAGATGTGTCAAGTTCGATACTTGTATAATAAGGAAATATGAAGCTAGCGAAAGCTATATCAAGTTGATGTGTGATAGTAAAGACTTGAACTATATTCATTGTTTAGAGTTTCAAGGAATAGATAATCCATCTAAGAGGGAAAAGAAATGGAATATCGAGTCCTAGATGTTACTGATTATACTTCAGATGAATTAACTACAAAGTTAAATGCATTGTCTAAGAACAGTTTTAAGATCCTTTTTCTTACAGGGATATTATAATCATGGGAAAAATTGAAAATCCAAGTGAGAGAATTTGAAATGTCAATACTATGATGAATGTGAATATCGGCTAATAGTAACAGAGTTTGAATGGAAGTATAAATACTGCATTGATTCTCCACCATCTTGCATCTATCATCGTTGCCAAAATCCAAGTTATAGAAAGAATAAAGAATTGAGAGGATTCTTTAAATGAAATGTCCATTCTGGAAGATATGCCCTACTCCTAATTGGTATGCTAATGATGAAAGTCATAGACGTTTTATTGAATGTACTTGTCTTTCTATTCATTCCAAGGAATGTACGCATTATCAAAGTCTATTAGCTTGTCCTCCTAGCAATGCAGTTGCAAAGACCATAATTAAGTCTATTCAAAAGCATCCTTTTTATAAAAATAGATATATAGAAGATAACCCATCTAGGAGAGATAATGATGGAAATTAAATGTAGAATATGTGGAAAAATATGGTCATGTTCTAAAGATCAATGTAATGTTAGAGATAGAAATATAATGATTTGTGAATTGTGTCTTCAATGTTTTGCTAGCAAACTAGATTCGCCTGAAGAAAGAGTTAGATTAAAGAATCCATTCTGTTATTCAGAAGATATAAATCCTTCAAAAAGGGATGATTCATGATTAATCAATGTAAATATTGTGGACTAATATGGGAATGTCATCCTGGAAAGGAGACACTTAGACATTGTAATAAAGAATGTGATGAATGTGCTTTTTGTTTTTCTAAACGAACTAGGTCTAGATTTGAATTGGTTATGGAAATGAATCAAGATTGTTTTCCTCCTCAACCCCATTATAATCCTTCTGAACGGCAAATAGGTAACAGCAAGGAATATTGGAAAAGATGGAATAAACTTTGGGATGAGATATGCAACAGATAAAATGTCCTCATTGTAAAAAAGGATTCTTCCAATTAGAGACCCATAGATTCTATGTTGATGGCAATAAGCCTATTGAAATATTTGACCTTTGGGTATGTCAATATTGTAGGTTTTCTTTACATCAGGATAATCCATCTTCACGGGACTTTGAAGAAATGGAAGAAGGTGCTTGGGATGAAATCATGTCCTAACTGTAAACGAGGTATCTTAAGAAAGGTATCTCTTAATATAGGTCATAAAGTATGGGAATGTGATAATTGTCTTATTCTTATAGATGATGATAATCCTTCACTCCGTCAGACCTTTAGATTGAATGAGGAATTATGGGATGAATGCTCTGTGTCCTAAATGTAAAATATCAATGGAAGTCTGTGGAACTGGAAAGTCAATAGCCTTTTGTAAAAACTGTGCTAATATCTGGGCTAGGGAAGATGCTATTCCAGATGAACAGATCAATCCTTCAAGGCGAGAATAATGAAGCAATGTCCTCAATGCGGTGGAGAAATGAGATATCAAAAGGGAGATTATCCCTGGATAGCTTGGTATTTCGTATGTGACTTTTGTGGATTTGGATGTCTAGATGAGAATCCATCAAGGAGAAAACGAGATTGAAAAGAATAAATCTGGATAAACCTTGGATAAAGTGTCCATTCTGTAAACATCAAGTTTATCATACTGCATATAGTGATGAATTGACATACTGTCCAAGATGTAAAGTAATCAGTTCTCCTCTTAATGAAGTATGCAAGACAGGTGAAGAATTTGGAGATGCTCTGTGGATTGGCAAGATCAATCCAAGTAAGAGAGATAGAAGACTTAGGAAGAAACTCAATCCTTAAATGGCTCTTTATGTTCTTTATATTATTGGTCTCAATGCAGAATCAAACACAGGTATTGCATTTTGGATGTGATTCTAAAGTGATACCACATCTGATTCCTATATTTTTCATGAGACCATACCATGTTTTTGGTTCCATTGAGACCAATCATAATAATTTGAGGTGATTAGAATGAATTCAAACCTAAAAGATAAACTAAACAAAGCACCTGAAAAGATGGTTAAGGTATCTGATCTAGTATTATGTCCATTGAATCCTAGAAAAGTAATGGGAGATCTGAAGAGACTTGGTGAAAGTCTACAAGAGAAACAGACTGATGCTATAATTATTAGACCTAGAGGTTCTGAATATGAAATAGTAGCTGGAACTCGAAGAAGTGAAGCCTCCAGATTAGCCAACATTGATGAACTTAGAGCTAAAGTAGCTGATCTAACTGATGATGAAGTTAGAGATATCATTGCTACTCAAGATGAACATTCCTTGAAAATGACTCCTTTAGAAAGAGGTTTACTCTATTCCGAAATGAGAAAAACAATGACAGAAAAGCAAATAGCTGATGTTGTAGATGTATCTCAACCAAAGATAAATGCTGAAATTAACCTTGCTCAGAAACTTCCAGCATCATTTATCAAACGTTTGATAGATGGAACAGGACATGAATCTAAAGATTTTAAGACAATCACAACCACAAAAGGTATAACTTTAGCACAATCTGGACTATCAATGACCGAAATTAATACAATTGGGGATGAAATAGAGCAGAAAGGAATGACTCACAGAGATGTTATTCATAAAGTCAAGGAACTTAAAGGAGAACTCCATGAGAAACTAACCAAAGAATTTTATGATAGTATCATTGAAACTTTAACTGGAGTAGCTAAGAAAGTAGGTTCTCAGGTAACTGCTTCAGATTTGAATACCAAAGGAAAACAAGGTGGAGACATGGTTAAAGTTACATTAGATCCTTTTGATCTAGAGAAAATGCCTCAGAAGCGAACAAAGAAACTGGCACCATTTGAATTGGGAAAGGATATAGCTCCAACATTGGAAGAAGCTAAGAAATGGGTCAAGATGAAAGGTGGAAATCCAAAGACCATCAAGGATGAAGATGATTATTGGGTAGTCTCCATTCCTGAAGAAGCTGATGAAGAATGAGCTTTTTCATAGAAAAGAAACTATGTGCAAAGTGTGGTAAGACAGATATAGTGTCCAAATGCTCTACTTGTAAGAAGACATTCTGTCTTGAATGCTTCTCCGAACATTTCACTCCAGAAGAATATAAAAACCAGGTAGCTCAGGAGATTATTTCATATTATCCTCCATGTTATATTTGTTCTGGTATGGATCATCCCAACTATAAGAAATTTTCTAGATACATAGAGAAACCAAGTCAAGTCTTGACTATTTATGATAATGATGGACGAGATCATACTCTTCATAGAAGCTGTGCTATTGCCCTACAGAAGAAAGTAATGCAACATCAGCTTCTTCTTCTATCTAGAGAAAAGATTGCAATGAAATGTTATATTCTAGTAAGGAATGGACTAGATGTCTATAAGATTCCGCTATTGGAGGCTAGCATATGATAATCAAATGTCCCCATGCTAAACCTTTAGAAACTCAGGAATATATTGAATATGGATATTCTTACATCAAGTGTCCCAATTGTGGATATACAGGAGATGTAGGATCTGATCCTCACAAGAATTTCTATAAAATGAAGATTAAGGATGAAGATTCTGATCTAACTTGGGAAGAAATCTATTGTCCTATGTGCAGTCATCATGCTTTATATTTCCCATATGAAGAAATAAAAGGACATTATCCATGCACAGGAGAAGATGTCTATTATCCATTAAGTGAGAATCCCAATGATAAACATCCAATCAGACGACAAATAAGAGATAGTGGACTCAAGGTCAAGGATAAGAAATATGGCTATGATGCTAAAGAAGATGAAGAAGAGAAGGTAACTAACCGAAACCTTATTAGCTGTCCAATGTTTGGTAATATTCGTGAAGGAGCAGATCTTTGCAGCAAGTGTCAAGCTCCAAAGATGTCTCCTGAAGTATTCAAGAAGGCATTGGAACAATGGAAAAAAGAACAAGAAGAGAACGAGAAACTGAAGAAAAGTCTCCAGGATCTGAATTGGTAAGATGCAATCATTGTCAAGAATCTCTCAGACCTTCTATTGCCAAACAATGCACAGAATGTGATGGATTCTTCCATAAGAAATGTATGGCTGGTTCTTTCCTATGTATAGATTGTCAAGAATTTTTAAGTGGAGAGAAATTTAATCAAGATATCGAAGAATATGTTGAAGAGAACCAGAATGTTGAAGATCCAACAGATTAGAGACAATGATGGAAATCCTTATGATATTTTTACAATTGAAAACTTCAGGATTGACCATAGATGTCCATTTTGTCATTCAACGTATCATTACAAATTCTTCTGGGGTCTTTTAAGGCATGTTGAGAACATCCATATTCCAGGTGGAATCTGTTATCAACATAAAGGATGTAAAGAGAAGAAGAGAAAAACAATCAAGATATTATTGGATTATATCAATGATAATCCCTCAGTCAAATGGAAGGAGACGGACTTGAATGACAGATGGCTTGAAAAAGTGCTATAAATGTGGAGAGGAATTCCCTGAAGAAAAAATGTATTATTGTGAATATTGTGGTGGATACTATTGTTATTCATGTTCATTAGTTCATCCCGATCTTAATCCAGAACGTAATCAAGACTATCCTAATGGCTTTGAAGAAGCTCCCGATCCATCATATTATGACGAAGAAGATAATGGTGACGATTGATAATGGAATGTCCAGATTGTGAAGGAACAGGATGGGCTTGTGCTCCATTCTGTGTATGTCCAAGATGTGGTGGAGAAGGTTATATTGAAGATGATGAGCTAGAAGAAGGGGAAGAAGACGATGAATAAATATTGTAAAAAGCATGGTTTGTATCTACGATATTTCCAATCATGTCCAATCTGTAAAATAGAAGACAATCCATCTAGGAGGGATATAAGCAATGGGAAGCTCAGTTAAAACAGTCATGAAATATTGTCCCAAATGTAAAGTGGAATTGGTATTATTAGGTAAAGGAAAACCATCATGTCCTACGTGTGGACCAAGTGCATATTCTAGGAAAGAAATTCATTATTGTCCGAATTGCCATTATGTTGAAGTAGATGGAAAACCATTTGAGGAAGACGAAGATGATGATGAAGAATCAGAAGAGGAATATACACCTGACCTAGAAGCGGAAAGGAATAGTCCAGGACTTGGAGGTTCCTAGATACAAATGTTCAAGGTAATAAGAGTATTATGGTCAGAATCCTTGGGAACTACTCTTAGCTACATTGAAGAAGTTGAATGTCCAAATTGTAATCATATCTTTACTAGGAAATGTTTAAGTGGTTGTTTTCATCATCATTGTGATTCTATGAGTTGTCCCAAATGTAATTATCCTTTCCCAAAATATATGCAAGAAGCAGGGAAAGGAGAACCTATCATTAACCCAAGCAAGAGGAGGTTGGAACAAAAATGAGTAATTGCAAAGCATGTAAAGATCCTGGTTTGATGAAGAATACACCAACTCCAAAAGCTGTTAAGAGTACAGACTGTCCTTATATGAAAGCATGTGATCAAGACGTAATCAAGGATGAATGGGAACTCTTATGCAAAGACCAAGAAGCTGGAACTGATCAAACCAAGATGCAGTCCCAGATGATCCACAAATCAGGTCATCATTGTTGGGAAATGTGTAAAAGATTTGTAAAATTCAAAGTAGATGAGATGGAACATAGGAAGCCATCTGCATGGTAAAGAAGAAGAAAGATCATCTAGATAGAGCTATCGAGATCTGTGATGATATTCTTAAAGAATGTGAAGCCGTTAAGAAGAATCTAGATGATATTCTGCTTCTTATGAAAGAAGAGAATCCTTCAATGAGGTGATTAATTGAAACCAACTAAAAAAATGGCTAAGTTCTTGATATATTCTAATGATGTTAATGAAATATATTATGAACTGGGGAAAAGAGAACTCTTTGTCAATAAGATTAAGATGTTGACGGAACTCTCTGATAAGAAGAACCCTTTTGCTGTAATGGTGATTACAGACAAGGAAAAGAATTTAACAAAGTTCATTCAGGATACGGATTTGAGAGCAATAAGACTATTCAAGACATGTATCTATAAGAAGAAATTTAAGAAACCACCAACTAAGTTTGTCTATACAACATGTAGGAATCTTGTTGGTCTTCTTCATGGAAAGACTGTCCGAGTGGAGTCTAATGATAAAGACCTTCAAGATATGTTCTATAAAGTCATGGTTGAGATCAATGATGAATTCAACTTTGGATGTAAGTTTGACTTTGATAAATATGATGTTGCATTTGTTATCAAGACTATCAAAATGAAGAAAAGAGTATTCCTGACTACATACTTCTATGGATACAAATATCCGAATGTTAAACTTTCTTACAAGCCATTTGATTGGAACCTATTCTATGGACAATGGCTAAGATGGGATGGGCAAAGAGTAAGAATAATGTGATAATGAATGGAAGAGAATCCATCTAGTAGATATCCTGGGTATTTCCAAGATCTTAATTATAACGGTAAGAGAATTTTTATTTCAGTGGACACTTTGGTTCTCTGTGAAATCTGTAAAATTCCAATGTATATTTCTAAAATGACTATGAATAAAGGTTTAACTCCTTATCTATATCCAGGAGCATTAACTTTGATCAATTTGAGTCCAGATGTAGAAATGGAATTGGTATGTTTAACATGTGGACAACGGAAAGAAGCTAAGGCTAGAGACTTGAAAATAACTGAACAGACTATTGTACTTACGAATATTAGAGAGGTAAGGATATTATGACAAAATGGTGCCATTGTGAAGAACATGATGTAGATTATCCATGTGATGATAAATGTCAATATTGTGAGATAGAAAACAATACAGGAAATCTTCCTAATTTGACAATGACGGATAATCCTTCTCGAAGATTGAGACCATTAAGGAGGAACAAAGATGAGCAAAAATCCTAAAGAGAAAAAGATGAAAGTATTACAAAAATGGATACGTGATATTGAGAAAGATATTAAATGGAATGAGAAATCAATTGAGGGTGCCAAAAAGAGTCTTGAAGAAAATCAAGTTCTCAAGGAATGCATCGAGAGAATGATTAAAACTCTTCAAGAAGATAACCCATCGGAGAGAATTGAATTATGAACATCTTTAAACATCTGATTAAACAAAAACCTATGAGCCCAGCAGCAGATCCTGTAATTCAAACTACATGTGATCATATTGGATGTAAGGTTGAACAAGCAGGATTTATGGAATGTGCTCCTTTAAGGGATGGTCATTGGACTCAATTCATGTTATTGAAATGCACAAGATGTGGTAAAATCTATGGATTCCCTGATGATAATCTTAAGTCAGCTATTGAGAATGGGACTGAAGAATGTCTAGAAGAACTTAAGAGAGCAGGAGTACAGATACCTGAAAAGGAAACTAATGAATCAATAAATCCATCTAGGAGGGAGAATAAATATGAGGATTTGTGATTATTGTAAGAAACCAATACCATTAGGAACACCTGAGACCATCCATGTTTCAGCTATGGGTATGAATGTATCTAAATTTTTTGAAGATAACTTCCATTCTGATTCATTGGATTTCTGTTCCTTAGATTGTTTCACAGGATTCGCTGGAAGCATGCCTCCATTAAACCCATCATCAAGGAATAAAAAGAAATGAATACAGAGAAATGTGTTTTATGTGGACAGATAAAGTCTGTCTCAGTCTATCTCGGATTAAAGAGTGGAGGAACTGCACCTTTGTGTAAAGAATGCCATGAGAAATGGTCAGACTCAGATCTTGAATGGAATGGAGAATTAAAAGAACTGGAGGATCTTAAATGCCAGAATGGGAATATAAAATCGAAATGATACAGATAGATAGAATTGATGATAGAAATGAATCTGAAGAATCCTTAAATGAATTGGGAGAACAAGGATGGGAACTTACGGGTTGGACTCGTGAAGATGATGGACATTATATGATCTGTATCCTGAAAAGAGAAAAAATAATAGATCCGAGTAAAAGAAAAGATTAATGAAGGTAGACTGAATTGAAACTGAAGACTATTCCTAAAGAATGGGGAACAGAATATTGGTATGCTCAAGAACCTGAATATGGAGCTAAAGTCCTGATCATCCAGAAAGATAAATCTACATCTCTTCATTACCATGAAGTTAAAAAGGAAACTCTCTTTGTATGGGCTGGAAATATCACATTGGAACTTGATGATCAGAAGATTCATATGGCTGAAGGAACTATAGTTACTATCAAACCTGGACAGAAACATAGGATTATGGCACATCTAAATCATACTGTTATATTAGAAGTTTCTACTCCTCAACTTGATGAGAGGGTAAGGATAGAATGACAGACGAATGGGAATATCGAATAATTGAATTGCATTACGGTTCTCCTTCTTTTTTGTATAATCAAGAACAAGATACTTTTATTAAACGCTTGAATGCAGAAGGAGAGAATGGATGGGAAATAATAGAAATTATCCATTTTGAACATAATTATAGACTATTGATATTCATGAAAAGATCTAAACAAATCAATCCAAGTGGGAGGAATGAAAATGTATAATGTATCTATTGCATATGAAGAGAATGGTAAGATTAAGAAAGAGATATTCCAAGTTGATCTAATAAATGAAGGACTTAATGACATTCGTTTAATGGTCAATACTCAAATACCTAAAGCAAAGATAGTAGCAATCATTATCTTGAGGGAAGATTGATTGCCTTATAGCAAGAAAGAAATGAGAAGTCTAGTAAAGCCATCTATAGACATGATCATGGATTATTTAGATAAACAACTCAAGGAAGAGAAGATAACAGAGGATGATGGTGAAAATGAGTAAACCAGAAGGATGGTCTTTCTTGTGGAATAGTAAGAAATGGCATTATTTTAGAGAGAAAAGAAGCCTATGTGGTAAATGGCTTTGCTTAAGTGACAGTCCAGATGAAAGAGAGAATATAGATTCCCCAAGTAATTGTGCAGAATGTAGAAGACGAAGATTAAAGGAAATTGGAAAGGAAATGAATGAGAATACTTAAACTTAGAAAAAACACAGGATGTCTTCTAGAAGTTATAGAATTTGATAATGGATTTGTTGTAGCATGTTGGCAAACAACAGTTCCTGAAATAGCTATATATCAATCTATAGAACAATTCTTGAGTGTAAGAACTAGAGACAGAGGATATGAAATAATATCAGATAGGACAATATAGGAGAATATAGATTGACTGCCAATAGTCCTGCGATGGAACTAGAAGATATATTAATGAATCCATCTTCTAGAAGTACGAAGTTTCCTGATGCAACTATTCTTGTTCAGAAATATCTTGAGATAATTGGGAAAGAAACCCTGAAGAAATATAACATTCCATACTTCAAAATACAGGGAATATTCCAATTCAAGGTTGAACTAGATGCCTATCAGATGTATTTATTCTGGGAAGAATATCAGATTACAGGAAAGAAGATGGATTACAATAGACCTATCCTCATCATGAGTAAACAAAAGTGTGTGGTTTCTGAGATTATTACATCTGAATTTATAGAAGTTGCCTCTTGGGATGATGGGGATGGAGCTTTTAAACATATTATTGAGCATTTTAGAGGAGCTATATCTACTCATTGCCGAGAGCAAGTCCTTGCATGTTATAAGGAAGGAATAGATCCAGTCAAGCTTTCAAGTCTAATTTATGGAACAGTAAAAGGTCCTCATTTTCCTCCAACAATAGAAGTGGTTCTATGATCATCGTCTTTATTGATGGATCTGGGAATGGTTATTATGGTTATCAGATGTATGATGAAGAACCAACTATTTACCATGCTTCAGGAAAGATCACTTTTAATCAAGCCGAGTTTGAAGCATTGGTCTGTCTTCTAAAAGATCTGAAACCCAAGAGCCATATTTTAGTATTTTCAGATTCAAAGATTGTAGTTAATAGTTATAAACAATCCTGGTGTCTTAAGAATGCAAGACTTAAACAATTAAGAGATCAGGCTTTACATCTAGCTAAAAAGAAAGAAATATCCATTAGAATAGAATGGATACCCCGTGAACAGAATCTATTTGGCATTTACTTAGATGAATATAGAACAATGGATATGAATCGAACAATCTAGGAGGAATAAGAATGGGAAATGGAAATGGGAATGGAAAGAAATGTCCTATGTGTGGAAAATCTATCTTTGAATGGGAATGTCTATGCACTCCATGTTGGAAACAGGTTAAGCTTCATGATGCTATGCATGGAACCAACTATATAGAAGACTTCTTGGCAGGTCAGAAGCCTGTCTTTGGAACTAATGATAGTCTAGCAGAACAAATCAAATGGATAAAGAACAAAAGACGAATGATGTTGGTTGATCTATGCAATGAACTTTGCAGGGTATGTAAGGAAGATCTTACAGTATTACCAACTACTCCTCATGATTCTGATCCATGTAAAGAATGTAAATGGCATAGGTACATGAATTATCTATTGTCAGAATATAATGGAGGAGAATAGAATGAACCAAATTTCACCTAACCTAGAAAAATGGTATAAAGAAAAACTTTCACTTGTCTTTACTGTGTTAGCTAGAGCTTTAGAAGATCTAGCTACTACAACTGCTAATATAACCTATACTGAGTCTCAACTGATAGCACAGAGAAAGAGAAGGGATGAACTTCTCACTCTGATAGAAGAACTTAAAGAAGTAGTTAAGAATAGGCAGCAAGAGTTAGACTTTATTGATAGCAATCCCTCTGGAAGGTAAGATATTTGTTAACTTTAACTGATTGTACTGGTAAGTATCGAATGTTGGTGTTCAGATACGGAGGAGATGTCTGGCTAAAGATCATTGATATGGATGGAAACATCAAATATGATTTTCTCCTAGAAATGAAACGCAATGATAAGAAGGTATGAATAAAATTGAGGAATCCTTTCAAGAAGTCAAACAAAATATCGAAGAAAGATCTGTCAATTGAGACTATAGAGAAGGGAGAAATTAAGATCTTTCTGAGATGGAAAGATGATATTCTAACTGTCCTAGTAAAACCAGAAGGGGTAGATAGGGATATAGCTTTAGATTTACTTGAAGAGACCAGAAAGATTATTGGTAATTATGTAAAGTCCCATGAAGAAAAGAAGGAGAAACCAAAGGGCATTTCTTATATTAATTAATCTGGTGTTAAAATGTCAACATGGTTATTGTTCGAAGGTATACCTTGTACAGATCTAAAGATAGATCCCAGGGATTGGGCAGAAGGTCAACAGATTGCCACGATAGTTCCATCAGGAACTTTATATAAAATAGATAGAGGTTCTATCATGCTCCATAAAGTTCCAGATAAGCTCCAAGAAAAAATCGTGAATGGATTCAAGGAAGTAGTCAAATCCAAGTTTAAAACAACTCGAATCATCCATAGTAGATTATACTATTCCTTTCAAGAAAGAAAGATCATATGCTTTCTTGATGTAGAGATAGATCGAATAGGATTATCATCTGTTGTCTATAGTAATGATGGAGCAGGAATGTATCTCTTCGATAGATTAATATTGGTTCATAAATATGATATGGAATATAAAGGTAAGAATGCTAGAGAGATCTATGGACTACCTGAAAGTATAGATATGCGTCCTACTATTCAAACATTAGCTAAATTGGAGATTATAAAGGAATGAAAGGAATTGAACAAATATGGTCCGATTCTATCCGAGAAAGATATCCCAATGCCATTGAATATTCTTGTAAGAATTGCCAATATTTTGTCAATTTAAAGGACTCTCCAGATTTTCCATATTGCACTAGGAAGGAAATTATTACTGAAAACCAATCAATTTGTCCCAATTTCAAACCTTGTATCGAGAAAAATGATAATCCAAGTAGAAGAGATTTAAAATGAAAAAGACTAAACGATTTCATGTCTTTGAAACTAATAGGCGTTCTCTATTCAAGGCTATGAGTTTTAGAATAGTTGAAGTCTTGGTCGATACGGGAATAGGTATGGCTTTCTTTAAATTAGATCCTCTTATGGCTTTAGGATATTCCATCTTAGTGGAAATAGCATGTTTCTCATTATACTATCTATGGGAAAGAATATGGGTACGAATAGATTATGGGAGGCATATTCATCAAAAAGGAAAACAATGTCCAGATTGTCAAGAAGAAGAAAATAGGTCAGATCGTTAATAGTAAATATTCTCATGGACATATAGAATATGAAATTCGACTAAATCCTATCGAAGATAAAAAAGATGATGATATCAATCCCAGTTCTAGATATGATGGCAAAGAAAGGAATACTTATAAAGGAGCAATTTTGGCTGGAAATCTGCCTTTGGTTCCAGAACTAATATGGATAGAAATAATGGAGAGTATGAGGAAGTATGGGAAATGGGTAGCAAAGAAACAAGACGAATACTTGAACAATCTATTAGAACAGAATTCTTAAAATACCCATTGGAGAGATTGAAATGAATTGTCCGAAATGCAATAAACCATTGAAGGAGAAGACAGACAAAGTTATGTATTCATATTGGGAATGTTCTAAATGCAGATTTCGTCTTGTGATAGGAGCATATACAATGATAAATCCTAAACCTATAGTAAAATTAAAACAACATAAAAAGAAACATATTAAAGTATTGAATCCATCCAGACGAGATGACTATGAAGAAAGAAAAGGGGAATAGATTTGTCAATCTCAACTCAATTAACAAAGTTTCCTTGTCCCATTTGTGGGAAATACTTTGAACCATACATGGCTAGAAAAGATGGTAAGGCTATGTTAGAATGTCCACAACATGGATTGTTTGAAACATCTATCGCTACTTCCAAGAACTTTAGGAAGTTCTGTCAGAAACTAGGAAGTGCTCCTAATAGAAATCCAACATATTATACATCATCTGAGCAGCGAGTGAAAAGATTTCTAGTTAATCATAAGATGAAAGAAGGATTAGATTTCTTCCACAACTCACGAATTGGACCATTCATAAATGGTAATAAGAGAAAGGTATATTATTGGTGTGATTTCGTTATACCATCCAAGAAGTTAGTATTAGAAGCTAGTCCTGCTATATGGCATAAGATGTGGAATCGTAATGAAGCTGATGAGAGAAAAACTAAGTTCTTAGGTCAATTGGGATGGACGGTTTATAATCTAAATGAGAAAGATTTAGCACAATTGAATAAAAGAAGGACGGAAGGAAAGATTCTAGGTAAGAATCCTAAGAATTCTCCATACCATCGAACTGAAACATGTAAGAAAATGGATATGATTTTCTATGGAGTTCCCATTGTCTCTTGAAAAGGAAATAAGGAATGAATTGAAAGAACTTAAACATTCCAAGATAATTCTAAGGAATGGAGAAGAAATAGTAGGGATAGTAAACACCCTTGAAATGAGTGATATTAACCCTTCTTCACGATTAAAGGAAGATAAGATCCAGAAAATTGAAACCAAATTCAAATCTGATAAAGATTGTGTAGTGGATAATCTGGAACTTCAGTATTATTCTGGTATCAAGAAAGATAAAATAATCTTATCAAGGAAATATATTCAGCCTATTGCTATGCATAAAATTGATTCAATAACAATTACATGGGAACTGGAATGGGAATGAGGTGATTAGATTGAAAATAAAAGAAAATTGGAAAATGATTGTAACATTAATTCTAATTTCCCTATTGATGGGAGGAGTAATATGGTCTTACATGACAAGAGATTCTAGACCATTTACTGTTAAGTATCATGAAAATCTTATTAGGGAAATATCTAAACCCGATTATCTAACAAAATTAAAAGAGTACGCTAGAGATGTCCTTAAAGATCCTTTTGATGGTAAAGACTATATTGGACTTCTTGAATGGGAATCCAAGCGATTACAATATTCAGAGACCGAATTTGAAAGACGGAATATGCCAATAGAGATTCTTGCTGTAATAGGATTGGGAAGATGCGGTGAATTCTCTCTACTATATTATGGACTCTGTATAACTAATGGGATTCCAGTTAGATTAATAGTAGACAATTCTTATTATACCAATGTCTCTAAATCTGGTGCTGGAGATCATGTCTGGGTGGAAATCTTTGATAATAAAACCCATGTTGATCCAACTGAAGTATGCTCCAAAATACGACAGGATAAAGATTATTCTGTATGGATAAACAATCCTTTAATCTATGGAAGTAAGACTGGATGGAACAAAGAGATCAATGAGATCTGGGCTATTTCAGATAAAGAAACAATATTGATAACAGAGAGGTATCAATGACTTTGAGATATAAATGTCCTGAATGTGACTGTCTTTTTAATTATCAATATGAGCTTGAAGAACATATTGTTTCTAAACATAAATGGGAAGAACCTAAAGTCCATTCCTATTTAAATTGGTTAGCTAGACGAGAGATAGAGGACGATTTCTAAAATGTATGAAGGTGAATTCTGGTATAAATGTCCTGTCTGTGAATGGATTTGTCCATATTGGCAGGATATGGTGGATCATCTTTCTATTAAACATCATTGGGATCCATATAAAATAGACTCATACATGAATTGGGTTTGGGATAGAAGAAGAGAGAAAGGATGTTTCCGTTAACCTTTAAAGGCTCTGAAGACTGTAATATGTTGGTGTTCTTATGAGAATGGCAGAGATAATGGCAATGCTCTATAACAAAGCAGAGGAAATTAAAGATTCTTTACCAGATTTAGGAAGACGTTTTGAAGTAACAGGATATGTTGTTACTCAGGGTATATGGGACTCATTGATGGAAGACAAGGATTTTGCAGATTCTTTCTATAAGGGAAGACCTAATCTTGGAGGAATTGTAGTACAAATTGGGGATCAAGTAGAAATTAAATTCATTCAATATAAGAAAGGACAGAAATGGTTTGGTGATAAAAGATGAAGTATTATATAGTTGCGGTATTTGAATGTGGATGTGATTATGAATCAGGATTATCTTCTATTGAAGTAATCACATGTGAGGATCAAGACCAGATAAATGATATCCTGAACCGTATCAATTTACATTCTATGGATTATCAATGTCATCCAGTTGGACCAAGCAGAATAATGATCTTTGAAGGTAGACCAATTGCTGGTGGAAAACCTGGTAAGACTTTCTATGATTATCCAACTTACAAGAAACTATGGAAAGAAAGACATAAGGAGAACATTAAGGACAAGAAAAGTTATCTAAGATTCTTGAAAAAGGATAGATTATTCGATGAAGATAGAGAGCATGATCAGGAATTGATCGAAGTAATCAAGAGGCTACAAGCTTGGAAGGAACCGACATAGATTTCTCTAACGCAACTATTGAATTTAGATCATCAACATCTTGCCATCAATATCATGATTGGGAAGGTATTACACCTGACCTGATCATTAAAACCTTAAGAAATGCTAGGACAATGCATCCAGATCCAAGGAAACTTAGAAAGAATATACAGCTATGGCATGTAACAGAGATAGTCCAACAGAATCCTCTTATACGTTTAACAGTAGTTTTCCAGATCAAGAAGAACGTAATTCATGTTCTCAATGCTTATCTTGGAACATTCTTTACAAAGAACTTGTATGAAAAGATTGGATTGGAAGTATCAACAGGAAAAGGAATAGGGAAAGAAATATGAGTTACCTTCATAGAACAACACAAACACGAAAAACTCCTCCAGTCCATGTTCTAAAACAGCAAATTACCAATAAACTTGGCAGGAAGAGGATGTTGGAGAAATATGGAGGATGGGAAGGTCTTCCTGATGATATTGGTGTATGCTGGATGTGCTGGATTGAATTGACCAATGAAGATTTGAATGATTGGAGACAGAAATATTCAATATTTCCAGATGAGCAGGGTAACAAGACTTGTCCATTGTGTGGATATAATGAATGGAAAGGAAATATATGGTTCGTTAAGAAATATCTAATGGATACTGAAGAGAATCCTTCATTACGCAATCGAAAAGAGAACTTTAAACAAAGAAGAACAATAGGAACATACACTTATCCTTAAATGGCAATGAATGATAAGATATAATAGAGGAATTGAATGAGAATATATCTATCGGGACCAATCCAATATGCTGACAATGCATTTACTTGGAGAGAAAAGATGGATGATTTCTTTGAAGAAATGGGTCATGAAGCAATCATGCCCTGGGAATTAGCCCATCAAGAGAGAAAAATCAAGACTAGATTTGAAAGAATTTGTAAGAATAGTAAAAGAGATGATTTCCTAGATGAAGTTAGACGATTCATGAGGAAAGAGATCATTAGATTTGATGTTGAGAAACTTGTGAATTGTGATGCTATTCTTTTCTGGCATCCACGAGATGTCAAGACAGCAGGAAGTTTTGGGGAAATAACATTGGCTTATTATTTTAGGGAATGGTTAGGAAAAAGCTATCAAATCTGGGTTATAACAGATTATCGTAAGAATGAAATATCCTATTGGACGGTAGGATGTTCAGATAAAGTATTCCAATCATTTGAAGATTTTGAAGAATGGTTTAAAAAGAAATATCAAATAAAAGAAATTGTGAAAGAGGTTATAAAGGAGGAAAAGAAAGATGAAACCAAGTAATGAAGAAGTAGAGGATTCAACTGACGAGATCATGACTCTCCATAGAGAACTTCTATATCCTTCAGTCAGAGTGAGAACTGAGAAAGCAGGTGGATCTGGAACTATTTTATATTCTAAACCTTGTCTCGGCAATAAGGATGAATATGAGACTTATGTTCTAACCAACCACCATGTTATAGAAGATTCTATTACCATCAAGAAGAAATGGTCTTCTATAGCTAATAGAAGCATTGAAAAAGAAGTCAAGGCTACTGTCTTTGTAGAGACATTTGAGTATAAGTATGGATCTACCATCATTGGAGCAAGACAATATGAGGCTGATATTATGGCATGGGATAAAGATCAAGATCTAGCCCTATTGAGACTTAGAACCATTGGACCATTCAAATATGTTGCTAAGATGTATCCAAAAAATACTGAAGTAGAGATCAAACTATTTGAAAGAACAATAGCTGTTGGTTGCAGTTTAGGTCATCCACCTATTCCAACATTCGGTATCATTACATCAAAGCATGATGAAATAGATAATGAAGAGTATTGGATGTCCACTGCTCAGATCATATTCGGCAATAGTGGTGGAGCTATGTTCTTAGAAAGAACACATGAATTTATTGGTGTCCCAGCCAGGATCGAAAGTATGCAATTGGGTTTCAGTATTAATGTTGTTACACATATGGGATTCTTCATACCTATTACCCGTGTCTACAAATTCCTAGAAGATCAGATATTTCAGTTCATCTATGATCAAAAATTCTCTAGCATTGAATGTGCGAAGATCAGAGAGAAGAAAGCAAAAGAAGAAGAAAAGAAGCTTCTACTTCCAGAGACAGAGAAAGAACCCAATAAGATTTAACTACTGAAGGGTCTATGAATGGCTAAATGTCCTTGGTGTGAAGGAGAAACTGATGTTCTGGTTCCAATTAGAACGGTCATAAAAAGGCATAGATATGAAGAATTTAAAGATGAATGGATCTGTTCAGAATGTTGGTTTTCAGCCATTGACACCTGGGAAGATGATGGTGAAGATGAATCCAAACCACCGTGTCTTGGTGAATATGAACCTGGAGATCCTATTTGTATTCAATGTGAACATGAAACTGAATGTCAAGAAATGACAAAAGAGAAGAAAAAGGAGGACAAAGATTGACTAAGTTAATGAAAACTATTCCTGGAACTATCCTAGATTATGATAGAGACCAGATAGCAGAAGTAGAAATACATTGTAGAGAGGGTAAACCCTATGCTGAAGTCATGTGGATGGGAGATCTCCACATAGGTCATAGGGAATTCGCTAGATCACAACTTCTAAAATATCTATTATTTTTAAAGATGAATCCAGATATCTTTGTTGTAGGTATGGGAGATTACTTTGAATCAGTAGAATTTACTCATTATTTCCCAGATGCTGATACTGCAATGAAATACCAAGTCCAAGAATTCATTAAGATGTTTACTCCAATTAAAGATCAAATGTTAGCTATGGTATATGGAAACCATGATGAAAGATTCGCTACTGCATCTCAAGGAGCAATTGATCTTCTTGAATATTTAATATTGAAAATGGGCAACAAAGACATTAAGATAGCTCCTCCTCAAAGAGGGTTGCTGCTTGTCCTTAAAATTATTAATGGAGATGGCAAAATAACACAAGTCTATCCTGTATATGTCCATCATTCTTCAACAGGAGCAACTGTAAACTTAGAAGCTCAGTTCAAAAGAACAGAAGACAATTTCCAGGTTCCGTTAATAGTTCATGGTCATACTCATAAAGTATTCTGGAAAGAGAGAACATTCTTTAGTGTAGCTGGAGATAATGGACATTACTACCGAGCAATAATGAGGAGATTCTGGCTTAGTTCAGGGTCATTCTTGAAATTCGCTGGATATGCTGAGAAAGGATCTATGCAAGTCCCAGATGTCAAGGCTCCAATAGTTAGATTTTATGCTGATAGAAACTTGCTTCAGTTCATTGATCCTGTGACAGAATATGCAGATTACTTGGAACCATCAGAACCTGGCAAAGCAAATACAGAAGCTATGTATCAGCGTTTAACTGAAGAAGTAAATGTCTCTGATATCAAGATCGAGCCAGTTAGACCATTCTGTCCCAAATGTAAATCAGCCAAAATTATCTCAAAGGGAACTGAATGGCAATGTGGAGATTGTCATCGTAGATGGGTAAAGGAAATAAGTTCTAATATTAAGGAAAGAATTAAAAAGAATGGGCATCATTGAAGATATCCTAGATAGCATAGCAGAAGTCATGAAGACGGGATATCAACCTAAGTTTATTGTTATTAGTCCTAGAGGAGTATCTCAACTTCTTCAAGATGAAAGATTCATGGATATTTCTAGGTATGGTAATAAGACTTCTTTTAGACAGGGAGAGATTGGACGAATCTTTGGAATATCTATAGTTGTTGTAACTGATTGGAACAAATTATCTCCTAATGATTTTGAAGAGAATGATAATCCTTCTTCAAGATTAAAGATCAAGCCTAAAGAAGTAATTGTCATAAGTGATCATATTTGAGTAGTTTAGAAGATCCAGCATGGTGGATATTACTCATCCTTGAGTTAATAACACTATCTCTAGCTATATTGAGGACGAGATATAATAAAAGAGTAACAGAAGGATCTGAGAAATATTGGACTGGATGGACTGAAAGATCCAAAGATATTGCAAAAGAGAACATGGAAGTAATTAGAAGAGTACAATTGGCTTGTTATCTAGATACAGAAGGATGTATTTCCTTACATAGAGACAATTCATCTTTGACTCCTTATATTGATTTTGGAAATACGTCTAAGAAACTTGTAGCAAAATTCATGGTACTTTCTAATGCACAAGGATCATTTGAACAAAGGAAAGTGAAAGGAAATCAGAAAGAACTCTTTAGATTTAGAATTTTTGCATTAGAGCAAGTAGCCCATTTATTAGAAGAGATTACTCCTTTTCTAAATCTCAAAAAAAGACAAGGAGAATTACTTTTGGAATATTGCACAATCAGGTTATCGAATTATCACAAGCCTTTAGGAAAAAGGGAATGGGAAATATTTCAAGAATTGAAGATTTTGAATAAGAGAGGAATCAATTAAAAATGCCAAGAAAAGGAAACAAAGCAAAAAGCTACCTGGAATTGAACGAGGAACTCAGCCAACTCCTTAATGAGGAAAAGGAAGTAACTGAGAAAGAAGTTACTGTTAAGACTAACTTGGAGAATACTGATAAATTGATAGATTCTCTCAAGAAGGATATAATTGATCTGAGAACTAGAAGAACAGTAACAATAGCTGAATTAGATGGTCAACTTAAACATAAGAAGAATGAACTTCTCAAGACTCAAAAACTTAGACGCTCTATTGTCTATGAACATGGGAAAATACATGAGAAGCATAAGTCTATACAACGTAATATAGCTAGAAGGCAAATAGCAGTAGAAGAGAGAAAGTCTAAGTTCATGGAGAAGATGAAAGGCAATGAAAAGCCTATTGCTCCTCCTTCTGGTCTTGAAGGAATAGGAGTATTAGAAATAAAGGATAATAATGGAGATGGTAATTAATGGGAGATTGTCCAGAACCATGTGAACCATGTGAAACTTACAAGAAAGAAACTAGCTTGAAGGAAGAAGAATCCTATAAGATTACAAATCCTGGAGCATTAAGGGACTTTGCTAAAGAACTTCATAAGCTCTTTTCTCAAGAGAACCCCATGGAAGAAGCATATGTTAAATTCCTAAAGATAGAAAAGACTAAAAGAAGATCAATTACTAATGGATATCCACCTTATCTAAGGAACTTGGCATTGTATTCTATTAATAAATGGATAGAACAATTCAAAGGTAAGGTTACTAATTACATGGAAGGAGTAGAAAGTCCTGTATTATATGAAGAAATACAAACTGGAAAGAATATACATGATCTATTGATCCAGAAAGGAACAGTTTTCTTTTACTATAAGGAGAAACCATTCATACTTTCTATTGATTTCAGATGGGACTTTACAGAAGTTTCTTTTGTTTATGATTCCAAGGACAATGCATTGGGACGAGAAACACAGGAAAATTTCCGTAAGTTCA
>Ga0315296_10000145_pt1 | contig 67639 bp, 54 predicted proteins | sample YL17G14_18_MG_FD_203921 | JGI IMG/M metagenome (GOLD analysis project Ga0315296, IMG submission 203921) | Sediment microbial communities from Yellowstone Lake, YNP, Wyoming, USA - YL17G14_18 | ecosystem: Environmental > Aquatic > Freshwater > Lake > Sediment | place: USA: Wyoming | collected... | reverse complement strand
CCGCAGGGCGCTTCAGGCCGCTGCCTTTGGCAGCGCCGGGCTGGCGACGGCGGCCGCCGTGGCCTGCGGCGGTGAGGAGAAACAGGGGGTAGGGGCAACGCCCACCACCGTCCCTGAAGGGCAGCCCGTACTTGGCGGCACCACACGTGGCACGGCCGGTTTCATACCGGGCCTGGATCCGCTCGCGACGGGCTTCTTCCTCACCCACGTCTACGCCTCGTATCCCTACAGCCGCATCATTCGCTACAAGACCGTCACCGGCAAGCTGGACCCATCTGAGTACTACGCCGTTGTGCCCGACCTGGCCAAGAGCTGGGAGAACCCAGACCCCCTCACCTACATCTTCACCCTCCGCCCTGAAGCCAAGTGGCACGCGGTGGACCCCATTAACCCGCCGGGACGCCAGGTCACCGTGGAGGACGTGCTCTTCTCCTGGGACCGCTACGAGAGCAAGTCCCCCCAGCGAGGGAACCTGGGCATGGTGGACCGGCTGGAGGGGAACCCTGAGAGTCGCCAGCTCACTTTCAGGCTCAAGAGCCCCTTCGGCCTCTTCCTGACCCGCCTGGCGTCCTTCCAGGACCTCTGGATCATGCCGCCCGAGCTCATAAAGGCGGATGGCGACGGCGAAAAGCGCATGGTGGGCTCCGGGCCCTACATCTTCGATGCTGACAAGTTCCGGCGCGACGTGGGGCTTTTCTTCCGCAAGAACCCGGACTACTGGGAGACAGACTCCTTCGGCAATCACCTGCCCTACGTCGATGCCACCGAGATCCTTGCGATCCCGGACAAGAACCAGGAGCTCAGCCAGTACCGGGCGGGCCAGTTGGATACCATGTACATCCCGCCACCCCTGCTAGACGCCTTCAAGGGCGAGAACCCGGACTCGATCATATCGCCCTATATACGGAACCTGCTCAGCTTCCTCTACGTGGAACCCGCCAGCTATACCGCCGACAAGCCGCCCTTCAACGATGTGCGGGTGCGCCGCGCGCTCTCGATGGCCCTGGACCGCGACCTGCTGCTGGAGGTCTGCTCTCCCGAGGGGGGCGAATGGCCCAACCTCATCAACACCGGCATGGGCCTCTGGTGGCTGGACCCCCGCAGCTCTGAGATGGGCGACGCAGGCAAGTGGTACCAGTACAACCTCGGCGAGAGCAAGAAGCTGCTGGAGGCAGCAGGCTTCGCAGACGGCTTCGAGGTTCCTTTCCACTTCGCCAGCACCGGCTACGGCACCGTCATCCCCTACTACGACACCGTCTGGCAGGTCCTGCCGGACATGCTGCGCCAGGTGGGCATCCGCCTCCAGAGCGTGCCCGAGGAGTACAACTTGTACTTCGACAAGACGTTCTACCGCGGCGACTTCGACGGCATCGCCTGGGGACTGGAGTCTGTGTTCACCGATGTAGCTGCCTACCTGGGCAACATGCTCCTGCCCAAGGACATGGGCGCCGAGCGGAACCACTCCAGCGTCAGTGACCCGAACTTGACCGCCCTTATTCAGCAGATGATGGCGGAGCAGGACCCCGAGCGCATGCGGGAGCTGAGCTTCGAGGTGCAGCGGCTGGCTTCTGACCAGATGTACTACATTCCTGGCGTAGGCGTGGTGGAATTCAGTGGCAGACACCCCTGGATCCACAACGTTCAGAACCAGGGCGGTCCTACTACCTACGCCGTGGGCACCGAGGGCGGAATGTACGCGTGGAAGACAACGGCCTAGCAGGCAGGGTGACAAGGATAGAGAGCGGCCGGTGAATAGGCCCCAGGGCTAGCTGCGACACGTGGCTGGCCCCCACTCTTACCTCAGAGAAGGGTTCCTCCAGGCATAGCAGTCATGCAGCGCTACATCATCCGCCGCGTGATGCTTATGGTCCCTACCTTGGTCGGGGTCACACTCCTCGTCTTCGTCGCGGTGCGGGTGTTTCTGCCTGGCGACGTCATCCAGATAGTGGCCGGCACAAACGCCGTCATTACCGGCGAAGTTCGCCAGCAGATTAAGAAGGATCTGGGCCTGGACCGGCCCTATCACGAGCAGTACTGGGACTGGATATCGGGTGTCTTCCGGGCTGACCTGGGGGAGTCCCTCTACACCCACACCCCGGTGGCCTCGGAGATGAGGAATCGCTGGCCCGTCACCATCGAGCTGGGGCTGTTAGCCCTCATGGTGTCGCTCAGCATCTCTTTGCCCATCGGCGTCCTGGCGGCGGTGCGCCAGGACTCGCTGCTGGACTACATCGCGCGCAGCACCGCCATCGGCTTCCTGGCCATTCCCGGCTTCTGGTTAGGGACACTGGTGGTGGTGCTGACTGCCAAGTGGTGGGGAGTCGCAACACCCTCGCAGTACGTCGACCTGTGGGTGGACCCCTGGCAGAACCTGAAGATCATGCTCTTCCCCTTCGGCAAGTTTGTGCCCGTAGGACCAGCCTTTATTCTCGGCATCGGCATGTCTGGCACGGTGATGCGACTGACCCGGGCTCAGATGCTGGAGGTATTGCGCCAGGACTACATCCGCACCGCCTGGTCGAAGGGCCTGCGTGAGCGGACCGTCGTCACACGACACGCCATCCGCAACGCCTTCATACCGGTGGTCACCGTTGTCGGTTTGCAGCTTCCCTTCGTCCTCAGCGGCAGCATCATCATGGAGACTATCTTCAACATCCCGGGCATGGGCCGCTTCCTGGTGACGGCCCTGGCGAACCTCGACTACCCGTCCATCCAGGCCATCAACCTGTTGCTGGCCTCTATGGTGGTGATTTCTAACCTGCTGGTGGACGTTACCTACTCCATGCTGGACCCGCGCGTGCGTTACGCTTGACGGGAATAGGCTAGGCAGCCGTGGCGCGAGGAACCGAGGCCGTCTTTGCTCCTGAAGAAAAGCTGGAGCCCCGACTCTGGGCGGATACTCTCCGGAGCATTGGCTTGTTCATCCGCCGCAAGCCTCTAGGCGCCTTCGGCGGCTTCCTGGTCCTCGTTATGCTCTTTACCGCCACCTTCGCCGACGGCCGGGTGATCGGCCGCAGCGATCCTCTCCTCGCCCCCCACTGGTACGACGACCAGGACCTCACGGAGCGCCTCCAGAGCCCTTCGCTGCGCCACCCCTTCGGCACCGACGAGTTAGGGCGGGACATGCTCAGCCGGGTCATCTACGGCGCTCGCGTTTCCGTGGTCATCGGCTTCTCGGCTGTGACCATAGCCGCCATCATCTCAACCCTGATCGGCACCCTGAGCGGCTACTTCGGGGGCTGGTTCGACACCCTCGCGCAGCGCGTGGTGGATGTCTGGATCTCGTTTCCACCTCTTGTCCTGCTGGTCACAATAGTGACGATGTTCTCACCTCGGGGCGGCCCCGAGGAGCGAGCCCTCTGGCTCATCCTCGCCCTGGGCATCATTATCGCCGCGGGGTCCTCTCGAGTCGTGCGCGGGGCGGTCATTTCCGTGAGGCATAACCAGTACGTCGAGGCGGCCCGGACACTGGGGGCCAGCGACCTGCGCATCATCGTGCGCCACATCGTGCCCAATGTCCTACCGGTGGTGATCATTCTCTCCACAGTCCAGCTGGGAGCCGCCATTCTGGCGGAGGCTTCTATCAGCTTCCTGGGCTACGGGATACCCCCTCCCTTTCCCGCTTGGGGCACCATGCTGAGCGGCAAGGGTCTCTTGTACATGCGGGCCGACCCATGGTTGGCCTTCTGGCCGGGCCTGGCCATCGCTCTCGCCGTCTTCGGCTTCAACATGCTGGGGGACGCCCTGCGCGACGTCCTCGATCCGCGGCTCCGCGGCGCCTCTCCACGTCGCTGACTGGACCGAATCCTAGCCTGCGCGGGCACACAAGGCGCAGTTTTGCCCGACCCGCACCGCTGCCATGCTCATTGTGCACAGAGGCCGAAGGGCTCGTTCACCATGCGTTCCCGCCCGCTTATTGGTAGCTCTACGCCCCCCAACACGGAGCCAACAATGGGCACAAAATTTGCTTCCTTTCTCCCTTGGCTGGCCGCTTTGTTAACATCTCGTGAATTGTGTCTCAGGTGGGTTGACATTGTCATTGATAACGACTATCGTGCTGATAGATAGGCCCACTCAAAGCGCAGCAACGGGCCGGTGCTGAACCTGACCCCGCTAGGAAGAGGAGGGTATGGCCGCTGAGCAGGCAAGCGAGCTAGGCTACCACTGGCCCCCGCCACCAGCACCCGACAGCCTCGAATGGAGCGGGACGCCCATCGGCGTCAGTAACGTCGTCACCTGCACCAAGAGCCGCACCTCCGTCCACGACAAGGCCCTCGATAGGGACCCAGCCCGCCGCGATGCCCTTATCGGGCGTGCCGAAGCCTACGCCGCGGCCCAGGCAGACCGTGTGTGGGTCCATGACGTGGTCATTCACGGCGTCCGCGTCCGTGCCACCACCAATATGCCCCACCTGTACGACTTCTGGACCAATAACTGGTTCGCTACCGACGAGTGGCGGCAGGTCACCGGGAAGCCGGCTCCAGACGAGCCCGCCGTTGTGGTCTATGCCCTGGGTCACGTACCCGAGGATGTAGGCGCCCACTACAGCCGCGAGAAGAGCACCATCGTCTTCTTCAACACGTCGTACTACGGCCAGCTCAAGAGCTGGGTGCTGGGCGCCGTGGGACGGATCCTGTCCGACGAGTTCGGCATTCACTCCATTCACGGCGCCGCCGTGGACATTGGTGGCGAGGGTATCCTGTTCATCGCCCCCACGGGTACCGGCAAGTCGACGGCCTCCTACGGGCTCATGCGTCTGCCTGGCTCCGCCTTCCACTCCGACGACTGGGTGTACGTGCGCTACGCTATCCCCCTTCGCGACGGGACCAGTGTGTCGCCGGTGAGCCTCCGTACCCCCGATGGTTCGCTGGTACGCGGCTACCGCGTCCTCCCCTGGCTGGCGGCGCATGGCGTGCCGGCGGGTACTACTCTGGACGCCCTCACCCTGAACAATGGGCGCCGCACCGTTACCAGCGACGAAGTGGACGTACTGGCGCCACCCGCCGCCTACGCCTACATCTCCGAGAAGCGGTTCTACCTCCGCAGCAACATCGTAGAGAGCTTCCCTGCGGCGCTCCCTGCCCTCTTGCGATCCAAGCTGGAGAACTGCCCCAACGTGACCGCGGAGTTCATGGACCACCAGCGACCGCTCCTGAACCGCGCGGTTCACGAACTGGATGGCCGGCTGCATGTCTCGCACGAGGAGCTGGCCCACGAGCTGGCCCGCCTCATGGCCTTCGGCAACGCCCGCGCCATGCTCGACATCAGTCACGTCTTCGGCGAGGAGCGGGTCTACACCAACCCCCTGACGCCCCTTCGCCTCAGCAGCGTCTTCCTCCTCCGTCGCGACGCCGATGACGACCGCGTCCTCCGCCGCCTGAGGGAGGCCCAGTTCATCGCCGACCTGCTGGTGGGCCGCACGTTCACGGGCGTCATGGAGACGGCCTACAATGCCTATCGCGCCGTGGACGACAAGGAGGAGCGAGCCTTCATCGACGGCCTGCTGGAGGAGGCCGGTCACGGTACCTCGCCGGGGGCCGAGGAGCGGGTTCTGGAGAGGCTATTCTCCTGCCAGGAGACACCGGAGAGTCTGCGGGAGGAGTTCACCCTGTTCCGCCAGCTTTACCGGAGCGCCGCCTGCCTGGAGATGAACACCATCCTCCGTCAGGACCCGTCGGTATTGACGACGCGCGAAGCGGTGAACCTCACCCTGGATCTCCTGGTCCGGGTGACCGACCACATGCCGGAAAGCATCGACCTGCACCTCAGCGACTACCGCTCCTATCTTCACGACTCTTGACCCTTCCGCGATCAACCATCCCAGGGCCCGGCGCCACGGCGCCGGGCCCCTTCGTCATTCATCCACGATCTGTGAGGCGCGCACGGCGACTGCAAGCAGTTGACTCTCGCGGACAACCGCCATAAGATGTTATAGCAATCGCTTGCAATAAGCCCCCGCCTGGGCAGGCGAAAGAAGCATCTAGAGGGAGAGGAGAATGGCCTACATCAGCCTTCCAACCCCAGTGCTCCCCTACCCGACAGCCATGCACATCCCGGACGGCTTCCTGAGCGGTCCCGTGGCCGCCGTGGGCTACGCTCTGGCCGCGGTGTTCGTAGCCATAGCGGTGGGGAGGACCAATCGCTCCCTGGGAGAGAAGTCCGTGCCCCTCATGGGCGTGACGGCGGCCTGCATATTCGCTGCTCAAATGATGAACTTCCCGGTGACCGGCGGCACCTCCGGCCACCTGCTGGGAGGCACGCTGGCAGCCATTCTCGTGGGGCCCTGGGCCGCGATCATCGTCATGACGTCGGTGATAGGCGTCCAGGGGCTCATGTTCCAGGACGGCGGGCTGTCTGCCCTGGGCTTCAACATCTTCAACATGGGCGTGATCCCCGTTCTCGTGGGCTACGGCATCTACTACCTGGCCACACTCTTCACGGACGGCCGGCGAGGCTGGATCCTGCCGACGGGGGTCTTCGTCGCCTCCTGGATCACGGTCATGCTGGCCGCCTTCGCCACCTCCATCGAACTGGCCGTCTCGGGGACATCGCCCCTCCACCTCGTCTTGCCGGCCATGATGGGCGTCCACGCCCTCATCGGCATCGGCGAGGGGCTGATCACGGCGGCGGCCGTGACCTTCGTCCTCACCACGCGACCGGACCTCATAGAGCAGCCGCAGCGCGTGGCACCTCAGGGAGGCCTGAGTTGACCAAGAAAGGATACGTCATCCTGCTGCTGGTTGGCCTGGGGATCGCCCTGGTAGTAACCCTCTTCAGCCCCCTGGCCTCCTCCAAGCCCGATGGCCTGGAGCGCGTGGCAGAGGACAAGGCGTTCCTTGACAAAGGGAAGGACGCGCCTTACCAGGTCATTGCCGACTACGCCTTCCCCTGGGTTGACAACGAAGACGCGGCCACCGTCCTGGCCGGAATAGTCGGCGTGCTGGTGGTAACGGCCCTGGTCATCGGCCTCGGCTTAGGGTTCACAGCCCTCTCGAGACGGGCTTCCCTCAGCGCAGCGAAGAGCGGTGGCCCAGCACCGCCCGTCTCCGGCGGAGGCGGAACCGCCTCTGGTGGAGACGCCGCCAGCCGAGGGAAGTCTTAGCCCATGTCTTTCCTCGCGCTGGAGGAGCGCTTCCAGGAGGGAAGAAGCCTCCTGCACCGCCTGGAGGCGCGAGCGAAGCTCCTGATCGCCCTGGCCTTCATCTTCGCCGCCACACTAACGCCGACGGGCCGGTGGGAGGCCTTGGGCGGCCTGGCCATCCTCCTGGCGGTGGGCGTAGCCTTCGGCGGGCTCTCGCCGCTCTTAGTGCTGCGGCGCTCCGCCCTGGCCCTCCCCTTCGTGCTCGCCGCCGTCCCTCTCCTCTTCACCCGCGAGGGTGACGCCCTCTTCAGCGTCCCTGTGCTGGCCTGGCGCTGGACAGCGACCGACGCCGGTCTGGAGGCCCTGCTGACCATCCTCCTCAAGTCGTGGCTCTCGGTGAGCGCGGCCGTGCTCCTGACAGCCACGACACCGGCCACCGACCTGCTACGGGCTTTACGCGGGCTGCATGCCCCCCGGGTCATCGTGGCCACTGTTTCCTTCATGTACCGCTACATCTTCGTCATCGGTGAGGAGGGGCAAAGGCTCTTGAGGGCCCGGGAATGCCGCAGCGCCGTCGTTGGGACGGGCAGCGGCGGCAGCCTCCGCTGGCGGGCCCGCGTCCTGGGAAACATGGTCGGCTCCCTCTTCATCCGCAGCTACGAGCGGGCCGAGCGCATCTACGACGCCATGCGCTCGCGCGGCTACGACGGCGAACTGAAGTCGCTGGCCGTTACCTCGCTGCGCCGCGCCGACTACGCGGCACTGGCGATAGTGCTTGCGCTTCTGGCCGCCCTGGAGACCTATGCTCGACTATATGGAGGCTAAGGTAGATACAGCCGTGGCCACCCAGCCGCAGACAGAGATTCAGACGGGCGCCGCCCGCGTAGCGCGCGTAGCGAGCGGTCCGACCGCCGTTGAGGTTCGCGGCCTGCGATACAGCTATCCAGGAGGCTTCCCAGCCCTGCGAGGGGTAGACCTCGACATGGCGCCCGGCGAGAAGGTGGCCCTGGTAGGGCCCAACGGCGCCGGCAAGTCCACCCTCCTGCTCCATCTCAACGGCATCCTGCGCGGCGGCGATGGCGAGGTGCGCATCGCCGACCTGCCCGTCAGTCAGGAGAACCTGGGGCGTATCCGCGCCCTGGTGGGCCTGGTCTTTCAGAACCCAGACGACCAGCTCTTCTCACCCACCGTTTTCGAGGACGTGGCCTTCGGGCCCCTGTACATGGGCCTGGCGGAGTCAGAGGTGCGCCGGCGCGTCGACGAGGCCCTGGCCGCCGTCCATATGCAGGGGTACGGGTCGCGGATGCCTCACCGGCTCAGCCTGGGCGAGCGGAAGCGGGTAGCCATCGCCACCGTGCTGGCCATGGAGCCGGCCGTGCTGGCCCTGGACGAGCCCTCGTCCGGCCTTGACCCGCGTTCGCGCCGCGCCCTCATCCGGCTGTTGCGTGAGTTGCCCCAGGCCATGCTGGTCGCCACCCACGATATGCACCTGGTCCGCGACCTCCTGCCACGCACGGTGATCCTCGATGCGGGGCTGGTAGTGGCCGACGGGCCCACATCGGAGATCCTGCGCGACATGCACCTCCTCGAGGAGCACGGGCTGGAGGCACCGTAGGCGGCGCTGGCCCTGAACCAAGACCAGGGAGAGGCAGCTTCCGCCGAAGACAGACTGGTTGCTGCGGTCAGGGTCCGTTATGGCTAGAATAGAGCCAGTGCCTTATAACACAATGACCATCGCCTGGCGGTAGAAAGCAGTGGCAACCTACTCCGACATGGCAGCGTCCCTGCGTGAGGTGGGCTACCGCCTCACGCCGCAGCGGATGATGATCCTGGCCGCCATACATCAGAGCGCCGGTCACATCACGGCGGAGGCCATCCACGAGAGGGTGAAGGAGCAGTACCCCTTCGTGGACATATCGACCGTGTACCGGACGCTCCAGCTCCTGAAGAAGCTGCGTCTGATCACGGAAACGGACCTTGGTGAGGGCGTCGTCGAATACGAGCTGAGTGAGCGCGGCCGGCACCATCACTTGGTCTGCCGGCAGTGCGGGAAGACCGCCGCCCTGGACGACTCCTTCTTGAGACCCCTGGCCGACCGGTTACAGGAGACCCATGGCTTCCAGGCGGACCTGGAGCACTTCGCCATCTTCGGCATCTGCGCCGCCTGCCGGAAGGATTGCTCGCCGACTGAAGAGTCTCGTTGAAAGCCCCGGCCCGGGAGAGCGAGGAGGCCAAGCGACGCTGAAGGAGCCCGGCCTGTTCCCTCAGCTCTAGGCACCCCGAGCCTTCATAATGGGAAAGCCCGCGAACGGCGTCGCGGGCTTCGTGTTCCAAATCCAGCGCTGCCCCTAGTGCGGCGCCGGCAGCCTCTCTTCGGCCGGCACAAGCCCGATGCCCTCGTCAAGCCAGATGAGGAGGGGCGGCAACACGATGAGCGTGCTCAAGAGCGCCAGGCCCATGTCCAGGGCCGTCACCTTGCCGAAGTCCATCAGCAATGGGAAGTTGGAGAAGATCAGAACAGCGAAGCCCCCCATTACCGTCAGGCCCGAGACCGTGATGGCCCGCCCGATGCGCAGCGTCGCCACCTGCATGGCCTCCCGTGGCGGGGCGCCGCGTCCTCGCTCCTCAAAGTAGCGGGCCATCAGCAGCAGAGTGAACTCGGTCCCCATCGCTATGATGAGGGGACCCGACACAGCCGTCAGCGGGCTGAGCTCGATACCCAGGAAGTAGAGCAGCACCGACGAGCTGCCCAGGGCGAGCACGATGGGCAGAACCGGCGCCACCGCCTTGATGGGGTGTCGATAGATGAAGAACAGCCCCAACACGATGGCGCCCAGGGCTGCATAAATCATCAGATCCCGGTTTGCGGAGAGGGCGTCAATGGCCTCCACACCCACCACCGAGAGCCCTGCCGGCGTCGCCGACACGCCCGGCGGCAGGCGCAGGTCGGCCTCGATGGAGTCGATGAGAGTCTTCCGCTCCTGGAGGGAGACTTCCTCGCCGATGCTGAAGATAACAGCGGCCTCCGCGCGGTCGCCGCTCACCAGGGAGCGCTGGATGCCGGGAGGCGTTGTGGCCAGGACACGCTCCACGAGGTCCGACGGGGGCACGCTGCCGTCAGCCTCCATCATGAGGAGGGTGGCCAGGCTGTTGGAGCGCAACAGCTCCTTGTGCTCGCCCTGCATGCGCTCCTGGAAAGCGGCCATCCAAGCGAGCACTTCGGGGCTGGTGACGTCCTTGGCCTCGACGAAGATGCCCAGCTCACTGGAGGAACCAGCCACGTCTCGGATATGGTAGAGGTCCTGAAGCACCGCGCTGTCCTGAGGAATGAAGCGCTCCGGGTCCGTTTGGACGGGAATGCGGGAGTCTATCAGCAACCCCACCAAAGCGATCAACAGGCCCACCACCACGATCGGCAGGACGCGGCCCACCGTGTTCCGGGTCAGCGTCTGCACGACGTTCTCGACCCGGAAGCGGGCAGTCAGCGGCTGGTCGGCCCGGTCTCCCTGCCTGCCGCGGTCGCGCAGGAAGAGAACAGCATTGAGGATGAAGAGAATGGTCAGGAAGAGCATGACCGTCCCCACGGCCAGCATCGACCCGAAGTCGCGGATCATGGGCACGCGCGAGATGTGGAGAACTAGGAAGCCCAAGGTGGCCGCCAGAACGGCCACGGCTATGGCCGGCCCAATGTGGGTTAGAGACTCGCGCAGGGCGCTCCCAGCGTCCGCCTGCCGATGGCTTTCCTCGTCAAAGCGACTGTGGAACTGGATGGCGAAGTCCACTCCCAGGCCGATAAGGATGGGCAAGCCCGAGATGGTGACCATCGTCAGAGGTAGGCCCAGGAGGCCCATCAACCCGAAAGCCCACACGCAGCCGACCAGCACCAGGGGCAGGGACAGGTGTCGCCAGCGCACCGGGAACAGGAAGGAGAGAACCACCGCCATGATGGCCGTGGCCAGGACAGCCATCCTCACAATGCTGTCCCGCATGTTGTCGTTGATCTCTTTAATGAGCATGGCCGGCCCGGAAGACAGGACATCCAGCCCCTCGAACTTTGTGGCCCGCACTATCTTGACCATCTGACCGGCGGCTGCTGCCTGCTCGTCGATGCTCATGTTGCCAGCCACACGCACCACCATCATGGCGTGCTGAGGGTCGGTGATGACGTTCCGCAGCTCCGGCCGGACGTCCCCCTTCTCATCGAACAGGATGAAGTCGACAAAGGCCGGGTTGTTCAGGCTGAGCTCCCCCACCCCAGCCAGCCGGAGGGCGTCGGCCTGCCGCTGGTTCGCGAACTCGGCGGCCACGGCGTCAGAGGCCTCGCGGGCCGCCTGCTCCTGGGCCTCCGGCGGGAGACCCCGGGCAGTCGCTTCCTCACGGGCCGTGCGGGCGGCCTGCTCCTGCCGGCCCGCCAGAGCTGAGAGGGCCAGCTCCTGCTGGAGGGAGAACTGGTCGGCTGCCAGTTGGACGACAGTGAGAGGGCTGATGACCGCGGCCACGTCCTTCCTACCCTGGAGGTCGACCTCCAGGCGGCGAAGGGTGTCGACGTTGGGCGAGGAGAGAAGCCTGCGCACGTCGCCCTCGAAGAGGACGAGCATGGGGTCGCCGCCGAACTGCTCCTGGTAGCGCAGGTTGTTTTGGTAGACCTGGGAGCTGGAGGAGACTATTGTGTCCTGGCCGGTCTTGAACTGGATGCGGGGAATGCCCAGCGCGAAGACAGGGGTGGCAACGAGAGCAACAGCCAGTATCCAGAAGTATCGCCTCTGGATAACGTCTGTCAGAAGCAGCCACACCCTTCGCAAGAGACCCTGCCTCGCTTCTCTAGCCGGTCCGGGTGAGCAGAAGTCGTGACAGCATCCCCCGGGCTGGCCTTGGGATTCTCCGTTCCTCCCGTAGGTCGTCCTCGCCGACCTACGCCGACTCAGCGGGGCCCAGCAACGATCAACTGGCTAGATATTAGCACGTCGCCGTCGGCGTTGCTCTCAACCTCTCAAGGCTGATGAAGGAATATGGGATCACAGCCGCCACCAAGGACCCTCCGTGCAGGTACACCAGACGCGGTGCCCTGTCAAGATGGCCCGTCACGACACGGGGCCAGACCTAGGAGGGGCTTGTTGAAATACCCTCCTTATCCGCTCGTGGTCCGACAGGCCTGCCTGCCGGCAGGCAGGCTCACCACGAGCGGAACTGCACAGCCATTCGATCCCGCTCACCCTGAGCCTATCGAAGGGCGGGGGTAGGACGTTAGACCCAAAATAAGTCAGCCTCTCTTGAGGGATCGCCTTGCGGCACCGACCGGCCCCTGCTATAATCCCGCCAGATAGGCCCCTGTCGAACCTTTAAACCCGGTCCTGTGAGGCCGGAAAGGGGAGGAATCCAGTGACGGGCGCCACGGCCCAGGTCCACAGCAAGACACGAGCAGGGGAGGCCTCTTGTCCGCCGAGGGCGGGCGAGAGGTTTTCTTATGCCTGAGAGCGTCATCCTGACCAAGGAAGACATGCGGCGAGCCATCGTCCGCATCGCCCACGAGATCTTGGAGAACAACCGTGGTTGCCACGACCTGGTCTTCGTGGGCATGCAGACGCGTGGCGTTCCCCTGGCACGGCGCCTCTCCGCCGCCATCGCCAACTTCGAGCAGGACGAGGTGCCGGTGGGAGCCCTGGACATTGGCCTCTACCGCGACGACGTCCCCGCCCGAGGGGTCGCCATCCAGATCAAGCCGAGCGAGATCCCAACCAACATCGCCGACAAGCGCGTAGTACTGGTGGACGACGTTCTCTACACCGGACGTAGCATCCGCGCCGCCCTCGACGCCCTCATCGACTACGGCCGGCCGGAGCGCATTCAGCTCGCCGTCCTGGTAGACCGCGGCCACCGTGAGCTGCCCATCCGCGCCGACTACGTCGGCAAGAACATCCCGACCTCCCATCGCGACGAGGTAGAGGTGAGGTTCCAGGAGACCGACGGGATCGACGAGGTGGTGCTGGTCTCGCCGGAGGAGGGATAGTTATGTCAAATGACACCCGCTCGGACGCCGGTAGAGGGGCCAGCACCGCCGTGGAGGAAGGCCGTACCGTCCGTCTACCGCCTACCCTGCCGTCCTTCTGGCACCGCCGTCACGTCCTGGACCTGGACGACTTCTCAGCCGAGGAGATCGGCCTCGTCATGGAGACGGCCGACGCCATGAAGGAGGTGCTGGGCCGCCAGATCGCCCGCGTGCCCACCCTTCGCGGCACCACCATCGTCACCCTCTTCTACGAGGCCAGTACCCGCACCCGCACCTCCTTCGAGCTGGCGGCCCGGGTGCTGGGGGCCGACGTTATCAGCATCGCCGCCGGCAGCAGCAGCGTTCAGAAGGGCGAATCGCTGGTCGACACCGTGCTCACCCTCCAGGCCGTGGGCGCCGACATGCTGATCATGCGCCACCGCTACTCCGGGGCGCCCTACCTGGCAGCCCGCCACTCCCGTTTCAAGGTGGTCAACGCCGGCGACGGCTGGCACGCCCATCCTACCCAGGCCCTTCTGGACCTCTACACCATGCGCTCCCACCTGGGCGACCTGCGAGGACGCAAGGTGGTCATTGTGGGAGACATCACGCATAGCCGGGTGGCGCGCTCCAACATGTGGGGCCTGACCGCCGTGGGCGCCCGCGTGGTGATCTGCGGGCCGCCTACCCTCATGCCCGTCGGCCTCAACGGCGCCGACCGTCGCGAACGCGACGAGCTAGCGCTGCCGCCGGTGGAGATAGACCTGAACCTGGACCGGGCCATCGAGGGGGCGGACGTGGTGATGGCCCTCCGCCTCCAACTGGAGAGGCAGCAGGCGGGCCTCATCCCCAGCATTCGGGAGTACACCCGCCTCTACCAGGTGAACGCCGAGCGCCTGGCCCGGGCTCAGCCCGGCGCCCTGGTGCTCCACCCAGGGCCCGTAAACGAGGGCATCGAGATCTCGCCGGAGGTGGCGCACGGCGCCCACTCCCTCATCGAGGAGCAGGTGACCAACGGCGTGGCCGTGCGCATGGCGGTGCTGTACTTGCTGGCCCAGGGGCAACAATGAACGGTTCTCTCCTCATCCGCGGCGGCCGCGTGCTCGACCCGGGCCGCGGCCTGGACACGATAGCTGACGTCCTCATGGAGGGCGGGCGCATCGCCAAGGTAGGGGCGGCGCTCGCCGCCGCCCAGGTCATCGACGCGGAAGGGCTGGTGGTCTGCCCCGGCTTCGTCGACATCCACTGTCACCTGCGCGACCCCGGCTTCGAGCACAAGGAGACCATCGAGACCGGCACCCTCGCGGCGGCCCGCGGCGGCTTCACCACCGTCTGCTGCATGCCCAACACGGAGCCCCCCATCGACAGTCAGGCCACCGTGGAGTACGTGCTCCGGACAGCGGCGGCCGTAGGGCTGGCGCGCGTGCTGCCCATCGGCTGCGTGAGCCGGGGCCGCCACGGCGAGACCCTGGCCGAACTGGCCGACCTGGCTGAGGCCGGCGTCGCCGGCTTCAGCGACGACGGAAACCCCGTGGCCGATGGCACGCTCATGCGCCGGGCCCTTGAGTACAGCCAGGCCCTGGGGCTGCCCGTGATCGATCACTGCGAGGAGCCGTCGCTGGCCAAAGAGGGCGTGATGCACGAAGGCTGGGTGGCCACGCGTCTCGGGCTGCGCGGCCAGCCCGCCGCCGCCGAAGAGGCGGCCGTGGCCCGCGACATCGCCCTGGCGGAGTTCACGGGCAGCCACGTCCACATCGCCCATGTCAGCACGCGGGGCAGCCTCGAGCTGGTGCGGGCGGCCAAAGGCCGCGGCATCGACGTCACCGCCGAGGTCACGCCTCACCACCTGACCCTCACCCACGAGGCGGCGGCCTTCTCGCCTGCCAGTCCGGCAGGCAGGCCAGCCGGCGAGGGTGGCCTCACGTACGACACCAACGCCAAGGTGAACCCGCCCCTGCGGACCCGCGAGGACGTGGAGGCCTGCGTCGAAGGGCTGCTGGACGGCACCATCGATGCCATCGCCACCGACCACGCGCCGCACGCCCTCGAAGACAAGCTGTGCGAGTTCGACCAGGCGGCCTTTGGCATCAGCAACTTCGAGACGGCCCTGGGCGCCCTCCTCACTCTGGTACCCGAGGGACGCCTGGACCTGGCAACCCTGATAGCAAAGCTGACGGCGGGCCCGGTGAGGGCCCTGGGGCTGGACCGGCGGCCGGGGCTCGATGGGCTGGGCAGCCTGGCGCCCGGCGCCCCCGCCGACGTCGTGGTGTTCGACCCTCAGCGGGAGTGGGTCGTGGAGCCGGAGCGCTTCGCCAGCAAGGGGCGCAACACGCCCCTGGCCGGTCGCACCCTGCGCGGCCAGGTGGTGGCGACGGTCTACAGCGGGCGAATTGTGTACGCGCTGGAGACGGCGCGAATCGCAACAACGTAGGGGGGAGGCCTTGTAGAGGAGGCCTTCAGGCCTCCACCTGCAGCCGTGGAGGGCTAAAGCCCTCCGCTACGGGGGCTAGATGGCAGGTGCTCGCGACGGTCTGCCGGGGGAAGGTGGTCATGGGAGACAACGCGCGGCTTGCGACAAGACGCGTGCAGGAGGGGCTCTAGATGGAGGCGATCCTGGCGTTCGGGGGCGGGGTGGCTGCGGCGGTCATCGGGGCGGTCGTGGCTGTGGGTATCGAGATGTGGCGCAGGACGCGAAAGGTTCTCGGCTGGGAGGAGCTGTCGGCCAATGTAATCATCCCATTCGAGTCCCGGCCCGGTGAGGACCTGGAGGTGCGTGTGAGGTCTAGCCTGGTCCAGGAGGAAGGGGAACGGGACGACTTCGTGCCGGTCGGGAGGGTTTACGGCTTCCGCGTGCGCCTCAAGAACGTAGGGAACGTCCCCATCGAGTCTCAAGAGGTCTTCCTAACGCTCGATGACAGCGCGAAGATGCTCTCCCTCGAGGTAGAGCAAGGGCCCGTTGAGCTATGGGGAAGGATAGCCACCGAAAGGCAGCACCAGAACCGTTTCACCGGGCGGTGCGTGCTGCCTTTCCTGAATCCAGGTCAGGAGCTTATCCTCAGTGCTCAGAGCGTGGACAACCAGGTGCCCGCCTGCTTCGTGTACGCCCCAGGCGTCGGGCTATCGGTCCGGGATATGGAATCCGGCAGGCTGCTGGCGACCGCGGCCGGCATGCTGCTCTTGCTCACCTCGGTCGCCGCCTTCACCGCTGGCGTCGCCATCTGGGGGGAATTGGATTCCCGGGTACCGAGCATCGCTCTGTTTGCCACGGCGGGGTGCCTGTTGCCGTTGTCGGTTTTCATGTTGGCGGCCTGGGGCGAGGGCTTGCGTGCCCTGTTACCGCCCACTCAAGGCCTGCGCGCAAAGAGGAGATCCCGGCCATCCAATGAGCAGCAAGGCCCTTCTGGTTCTTGAGGACGGCACCGTCTTCGAAGGCAGGCCTTTCGGGGCGCTGGCGCGCGCCCACGGCGAGGTGGTCTTCAACACCAGCATGACCGGCTACCAGGAGGCCCTCACCGACCCCTCCTACGCCGGCCAGATCCTGGTCATGACCTACCCCCTCCAGGGCAACTACGGCATCAACCGCATCGACGTGGAGTCGCGGCGCATCCAGGTGCGCGGCTTCGTCGTGCGCGAGGACTGCGACATCCCCAGCCACTGGCAGTCTGAGACCACCCTCCACGACTACCTGGCACAGTACGGCATCCCCGGCATCAGCGGCGTGGACACCCGCGCCCTGACCCACCGGCTGCGCTCCGTCGGCGTCATGATGGGCACCATTACCGGCGACGAGTCGCCCCAGGACGCCCTCGCCCGCCTGCGCGAGATGCCCCGCTACGACAGCATGGACTTTGTGCCCGAGGTCAGCACCCAGTCGCCCTACGACTGGCCCACCGACGGCGGGTCAGCCTCGCCGGTAGGGGAAGCGGCGGGCCCCTACATCGTGGTGGTGGACCTGGGGGTCAAGTTCAGCATCCTGCGTGTCCTGCATCGACTGGGCTGCCGCGTCACCGTCGTCCCTTGCCCCTCCACGGCCGAGGAGATCCTGGCCCTGCGGCCGGACGGCGTGGTGCTCTCGCCCGGGCCGGGGGCCCCTGACTTCCTGGACTACGTGGTGCGCTCCGCCGAGGGGCTCCTGAGCAAGGTGCCCATCATGGGCATCTGCCTGGGCCACCAGGTGCTGGGACGCGCCTTCGGGGCCGGCACCTTCAAGCTCAAGTTCGGGCACCGCGGGGCGAACCACCCCGTGCGCGACCTGGCGACCGGTCGCGTCTACATCACGGCCCAGAACCACGGCTACGCCGTCGACCCCGACGGTCTGCGCGGCGGCGCTGAGGTGAGCCACGTCAACCTGAACGACGGCACGGTGGAGGGGCTGCGTCACCGCGACCTGCCCGTGCTCTCTATCCAGTACCACTCGGAGGCATCGCCGGGGCCCCTGGACAACATGTACCTCTTCGAGAGGTTCCTGACGATGGTGAAGGAGGCGGGAGGGACATCACCACGTGCCTAGACTGCCCAGGGTCACAGCCCGACGGCTCGTCCGGGCGCTGAAAAGGGCGGGATGGTATGAGCATAGGCAAAGAGGCGCACACCTGGTCATGAAGCATCCGGAACGACCCGGGGCCAGAGTGGTGGTACCAATGCACTCTCGGGAAACCCTCTTGCCAAAGACCCTAGAAGCTGTTCTCGATCAGGCGGGCATGAGTCCCGCGCAACTGGCAGAGCTGCTGTAGGAGTGAGCATGCGCGAGTACACCGTCATCCTGGAACCGGACGCCGAGGGTCGGGGCTACACGGTCCTTGTTCCCGCGCTCCCGGGCTGCATCACGCAGGGACGCACGCAGCAGGAGGCGCTCTCACGGGCAAGAGAGGCCATCGCTGCCTACATCGAGAGTCTGGAGGCGGACGGAGAGCCTGTGCCCGAGGAGCAGGAGCCGATCCAAGTTCTCAAGGTGGCCATCTGATACTCGATCACGCCGGAAGGGACACCGACATGGCACCCGCGGAAGCCGCCTATCGACAGGCCACCACCGACGACGCCGAGGCCATCGCGGCGGTCATCAACCGCGTCGTGCAGGAGCCGAACCCGGTAGGACTGGAGGGTCCGACGACGGCAGAGGGCGTGCGGACGTGGCTCACCCGACAGGGCGGCCAGGGCGGCATCTTCCTCTGCCTGGTCGAGGGCCGGGTGGCCGGCTTCGGCGCCCTGGACTTCAACACCCAGGAGCCGGACACGGCCACCCTGGGGGTCTGGGTCCTGCCCAAGTACCGCCGCCGGGGGCTGGGGACGGCCGTGGCCGAGTACGCCCTGGGCTTCGCGCGGGACAAGGGCTACCGCCGCCTGCGGGGCCGCCTGCCGGAGAACAATGAGGTAGCGCTGAGCTTCCTGTCGAGCATCGGCGCCCTGGTGCCCATCTACAACCCAGACATGAGGTTTGAGCTGCCGCTGTGAGACTATGACCACACCCTTCCACCTCCGCCACCGCGCTGACCGCTTCGTGCGGGGTATGTACTTCCGGGTGCTGCGGCCCGCCGCCCGCCCCGTCGTCAGCGACATGGTGATACGCATGTCGTACGGGGTGCTGACGCTCAGCGTAATGGGCTTCGTGGCGGGCATCCTGCTGATCCCCGTCGCCGTCTTCGGCGGTATCGGCCACGCCGCCGCCGGCCACGGCCTCTTTGCGCTGTGGTTTGCCCTCGGCAGCTTTGGCCTGGCAGTCCTCTCGGCGGGCGTTGGCTTCCTTCTCGGCTTCATCGGCCTCCCCTTCTCCTCCGACTGGATCACCGAGTGGCCGGCCTATGCTCTGGCCCTGGGCTTCTCGCTGGCCGGCTGCGCCTTGCTGGCCATCCTCATCTTCCTGACGCCGCTCCCGGTTTGGGGCGCCCTCCCCCTAGTGCTGGCCCTGGTGGGCGGGTCCGCCTACGTCGTCGCCCTCGCCCTGCCGAGAGCGCGACCGCGGGCCAGGGCGAGAGCACGGGCGGTACGCCGGTGAGGGCCGGACCATGACTAAGCCCTCCAAGGTCCTCATCATCGGCTCCGGGCCCATCATCATCGGCCAGGCGGCGGAGTTCGACTACGCCGGCACCCAGGCCTGCAAGGCCATGCGCGAAGAAGGCGTCACCTCCGTCCTCGTCAACTCCAACCCCGCCACCATCATGACTGACGAGGGCATCGCCGACATCGTCTACATCGAGCCCCTCACCGTCGACGTCGTCTCCCGCGTCATCGAGCGCGAGCGCCCCGACGGCCTGCTGCCCACCCTGGGCGGCCAGACAGGCCTCAACCTGGCCGTGGACCTGGCCGACGCCGGCGTCCTCGACCGGTACGGCGTGCGCCTGCTGGGCACCCCCCTGGAGACGATCCGCAAGGCCGAGGACCGCGAGCTCTTCAAGCGCATGCTGGCCGACATCGGCGAGCCGGTGCCGGACAGCGCCACCGTCACGACCATAGAGGAGGCGCGAGAGGTGGCCCGCCAGTTGGGCCTGCCCCTGGTGGTGCGCCCCGCCTACACCCTCGGCGGCACCGGCGGTGGCATCGCCCACACCTGGGACGACATGGAGCGGATCGTGGCCGGCGGTCTGGCCGCCAGCCCCATCCACCAGGTGCTGCTGGAGCGCTGCCTCCTGGGCTGGAAGGAGATCGAGTACGAGGTGATGCGCGACGGCGCCGATAACTGCATCACCGTCTGCAACATGGAGAACCTGGACCCCATGGGCGTCCACACCGGCGACAGCATCGTGGTGGCTCCCAGCCAAACCCTCTCCGACAAGGAGTACCAGATGCTGCGCTCGGCCAGCCTGCGCATCATCCGCGCCCTGGGCATCGAGGGAGGCTGCAACATCCAGTTCGCCCTGGCGCCGCGGCCGGAGATCGCCTCCTGGCAGTACGAGGACGCTTCGGCCCCGCCCTACTACGTCATCGAGGTGAACCCCCGCGTGTCCCGCAGCTCGGCCCTGGCCAGCAAGGCGACAGGCTATCCCATCGCCCGCGTGGCGGCGAAGATCGCCGTCGGCAAGCGACTGGACGAGATCGCCAACGCCGTCACCCAGAAGACGACCGCCGCCTTCGAGCCGGCCCTGGACTACGTGGTGGTGAAGATACCGCGCTGGCCCTTCGACAAGTTCCCCTTCGGCGAACGCGGCGTCGGCACCCAGATGAAGGCCACCGGCGAGGTCATGGCCATCGACCGCGGCTTTGAGGCCGCCCTCCAGAAGGCGGTGCGCTCGCTGGAGGTGGGCGGCCGCTCGCTCCTGTGGGAGGACCCCTCGTGGGCAGAGCGGCTGCCGGTGGAGGGGGGTGCCGCGCAAGACTGCGCCTGGCCCCTCCCCGCCACCGACGAGCGCCTGTGGGCGCTCATGGCCGCCCTCCGTCGCGGCGCCGACCCCATGGCCATGGCCCGACAGACTGGCATCGACCCCTGGTTCCTCCACAAGCTGTCGAACATCGTGGCTATGGAGAAGCGCCTGCTGGGCAATCCCCTGACGCCGGACCTCCTGCGGGAGGCCAAGCGGCTCGGCTTCTCCGACGAGCAGATCGGCGTGTTGGCCGACCGTCTGCCTGAGCGGGTGCGCCAGCTCAGACAGCAATGGAACATGCGACCGACATATAAGATGGTCGACACGTGCGCCGCCGAGTTCGAGGCCACTACACCCTACTTCTACAGCACCTACGAGCAAGAAAACGAAGCTCCGCCTCTGGCGGGCCCCAAGGCTCTCGTCATTGGCAGCGGTCCTATCCGCATCGGCCAGGGCATCGAGTTCGACTACGCCAGCGTCCAGGCCGCCGACGCACTTCGGGAGCTGGGCTTTAAGTCCATCATGGTCAACTCGAACCCTGAGACAGTCTCCACCGACTATGACGCCAGTGATAGGCTGTACTTCGAGCCACTGCATGAGGAATCCATCCTGGATATATTAGAGAACGAGTCAATTCGGGGTCGTGTACCACCGTCAATTGTGCAATTTGGCGGGCAAACAGCTATCAACCTCGCCAGGTGCTTGCGGAGTTACCCCCTCCTGGGCATCGGCTGGAACACAATTGAGGCTATGGAGGACAGACAGAAGTTTGAGGACGCGCTGCTCCTCCGCGGGATCACGCAGATCCCGGGCGGATCGGTGGAAAGCACCGAAGAGGCCTTGACGCTTGCTGAGGCGTTGGGCTACCCCGTTGTGGTGCGGCCTAGTTTCGTGTTGGGCGGCCTCGCGATGGACATCGTTCACTCGGAACACGAACTGCAGACTATTGTTATGGCGGGCTTCCAGGCTATGAGACAGGACGTAGGTGGACCCCCTACCCATCAGCGAACTTGGCACGCCAAGCCCCCGCCGCTGTACATAAGCAAGTTCATAGAGGGCATAGAAGTTGAGGTGGATGTACTTTGCGACGGAGAGAGAATCATAATCCCAGGCATTATGGAGCATATTGAGGAGGCGGGTGTTCACTCCGGCGACTCAATAGCCATATTCCCCTCACTCCACCTCACGCCGTCCTCCAAACGAGAAATCGAGCGCCTTACCGGTGAAATAGCCCACCTCCTGAATACCAGGGGCCTATTGAACATCCAATTCATCGTGGAGAAGAGCGACTCGAGCCCCAACGTGTATGTTCTGGAGGTCAATCCGAGAGCTAGCAGGACTGTGCCGTTCATCTCTAAGGCCACGGGCATCAAGCTAGCTAGAGTTGCCACAATGGTGGTGGCGGGAGCATCTCTGGATCGAATAGGATTCAAGGACGCTCCCGATGGGCTCTGGGATGTGGCGAACGCGTTTTCAGCGAAAGCACCTGTCTTCTCTACGGCCAAGCTCAGGGGAGTGGACAGCTACTTGGGCCCACAAATGAAGTCTACCGGCGAGGTCATGGGAATAGATCGCAGACCGGAGACCGCGCTAGCAAAGGCGCTACTAGGCGCCTCGATGGTCCTCCCCAGATCGCCCGCTGCTATCCTCGTCAGCTTAGCAGACCGCGACAAGCAACGGGGACGCCGTTTGCTGAAACGTCTGGCTCAGCGTGGGCACCGACTCTTTGCGACGCCGGGCACAGCGCGACTCATCGGCCAACTGGGGTTCAAGGCAAACGCAGTGGCTCACAGCTTGGATGAGCATCCAAACGCAGTGGAGTTGATAGCTCATGGTGTGGTGGCGGCTGTCATTAACACCCCTGGGTTCCTGCAGCCCTCCATCTTGCGAGATGGGTTCGAGATACGACGGGCAGCGGTCGAGCGCGGTATCCCATGCTTCACTAGCATCGATACAGCGCTCGCGGCCCTCGCGGCTTCAGAGCTGTCGCCTTCTGAATTCAGCGTCGAGCCGCTGGACTCATACGTCAGGCGGTTTGCGCTACTGGCGACCGTGGCCCGCGAAAAGAGGAATGAGGAACTCATTAGGCTAGTGAGAGCAGCTCGCAAGGCAGGCCTACGGCTATACGCCACACCGGGAACAGCGCGCTTCCTGAGAGAATCCGGAATCGAGGTGGAGGTGGTCACACAAAAACTCGGACAGCGCGGTCCGACAGTGGGCAACCTGATCGCAAACGAATACGTGAAGATTGTGGTGGACGTGCCTAGCCAGAGCAACCCGAAGAGCCTAAGAGATTCGCGGGCGATTAGACGTGTCGCGCGGAAGCGCAGGATCCCAGTTTACTCGTCCATTCCAGCGGCCCGCGACCGTATTGACAAGGAAAGCAAGAGACAATTGGACCTCCCATGTCTGCTAATTACGGCGTGCCAAGCGGCTCGCACGGCTCGGCTAGGCCGCTTTGCTCGCGCTGCTGAATCCAGGGGTTGGGCAGTCTATGCTACGGCCGGCACTGCGGCCTTCCTCCGCGAGCAATACCAGCTATACGCAGCCGTGGTCCCAGACAAGCTGGGCAGTAGAGGGTTGAGTGTTGCGACCGTTATCAGGGACGGCTGGGTTCGCGCTGTCATAAACCTTCCCGACCCTAATGACAAGAGAGCGCGGGATCACGCTGCACTGATCTCTGCTATCTGTAGGAGGTCTGGCGTGCAGTACTTCACCGAGCTGGGACCCGCAGTCCGCTTCGCTAGGAGGTACTTGCCAAAGAGGGCAGTGCGGCGGCCTGCTGACAAGGCTTCATGACTGCGAACCGTGCCTCACGTCCATCCATTCCGGGGCACCGCCTCGTGGCCATCAAGGCCCCCGTCTTCTCCATGGCCAAGCTCATCGGCGTTGACACCTACCTGGGGCCGGAGATGAAGTCCACCGGCGAGGTCATGGGCGTCGACCGCAGCTTCCCGGCGGCGCTGGCCAAGGCCCTGCTCTCGGCCGACCTCATGCTGCCGCCACCCAAGGTCGATGCGCCCACAGGCAAGGGCGGCGGCATCCTCGTCAGCCTCTCCGACCGCACCAAGCCGGAGGCCATGCCAATCGTCCGCCAGTTGGCATCGCTGGGCTACCATCTCTACGCCACAGCAGGCACGGCGGCCATGCTGGAGGCCCTGGGCCTGCCCGTAGAGCAAGTGGCCAGACGCATCGAAGAGGGCCACCCGAACGTGATGGACGTCATCCAGGAAGGGCTGGTGGACTGCGTCATTAACACCGCCGAGGGGGGCCAGCCTACGGCCATGCGCGACGGCTTCCAGATCCGCCGCGCCGCCGCCGAGAGGCGCATCCCCTGCTTCACCTCCATTGACACCGCCCGCGCCGCCACCGAGGCCCTCCTGCACGGTGCCCAGACCTACGTCGTCCAGCCCCTGCGCCTCTACCGGGATGGGCAGGCCCGCCTGCCGGACGGGCAGGCCCGCCTGCGGAGCGACCGCTCGTGAGGATCGGCTGGGCCACCGTCGTCGAGTCTGGGCGTGCCTACGGCGATACCCGGGTCCTCTGGCTCCACGCCCCCGAGGTGGGCAGGGGCGCCGCCCCCGGCCAGTTCCTCATGCTCCGCTGCCACGACGATGGCGCTCCCTTCATGCCGCGGCCCATGAGCTACCACCGCCTCCGGCCGACCCAGGACGGGGGCCATGAATTCGCCATCCTCTACGAGGTCATCGGGCCGGGCACCCAGTGGCTCTCCCGCCGTCAGCCCGGCGACCGCATCTTCGTCCACGGGCCCCTGGGCCGGGGCTACGCCGTTCGTCACGGGGTAGGCAACCTCCTGCTGGTGGCGGGCGGCATCGGCGTGGCGCCCCTGGTCTGGCTGGCCGACGAGCAGGTGGCCCGCGGCCGCCACGTCACCCTTATCCAGGGCGCGCGCAGCGCCGACGGCCTCTTCCCGGCCCACTTGCTGGCACCGGAAGTGGAGGTGGTCGCCGTCACCGAGGACGGCTCGCAGGGGCAGCGAGGGCTGGCGACGGACTTGGTGCCGGAGTACCTCTCGTGGGCGGACCAGGTCTTCGCCTGCGGGCCAAACGCCATGTTCCACGCCCTGGCCGAGGTGGTGCGCCGCGTCGAGGGCGAGGGCGCGCGCCGAAGGCGGAAGCCGGTGCAGGTGCTGCTGGAAGAGGTGATGCCCTGCGGGACGGGCATCTGCTACGGCTGCGGGATCATGGCGCGCCGCGGGGTGCGCCTTGTGTGCAAGGACGGCCCGCGCTTCGAGCTGCGGGACGTGTTCTGGTAAGGAACGGAGCCGTGGAGCCGAGGCGTAGGGACGGAGCTTTCCCGCCGAAGGCGGGTCCGCCTTGGGCGGAAGCTCCGTCCGCGAGATCGGACAAGGCTAAAGCCATGTCCTTACGGCCAAATGCGTACGCGTCTCCTCTATCCGAGGGCCGCAACCTCCTCCGCTTGACGCGAAGCCTGCGGTTTGATCTAATGATCACATGATCGATCACGTTACCAGCACGCCAGCACCCACCCCCAACGCCATCATCGAGGGCGACTGCATAGAGGTGATGTCGCGGTGGCCGGACGCCTGCGTCAACCACTGCATCGCCGACCCGCCCTTCGGCATCGCGTCGGGCGGCGGTCGCGGCGGCAAAGGCAAGGGTCTGGGCTGGGCCTTCTCCTCCCACGTCACCATGCAGGAGGCCTGGGACCGCTTCTCCCAGGACGACTTCTTCCAGTTCAATGTCCGCTGGCTGACGGAAGTGTGCCGGGTGGTGAAGCCCAACGGCAACCTGCTGGTCTTCGGCACCTTCCACAACATCTACCAGCTAGGCTTCATCCTCCAGAACGTCCTCAACCGCCGCACCCTCAACTCCATCATCTGGTTCAAGCCCAACGCCCAGCCCAACATCACTGCCCGCACCCTCACCGAGAGCACGGAGCAGATCATCTGGGCGGTGAACGAGACGCCCAAGCGGGCTAAGAGGTGGACCTTCAACTACTGGGAGGCCAAAGAGCTGGCGGGCGGGAAGCAGATGCGGAACTTGTGGAATGGGGACTCGTGGAATGTGTGGGCAGTTCCTGTGGCCCCTCCGTCCGAGAGAGCATCTGGCAAACATCCTGCTCAAAAGCCGCTGGAACTTACTGACCGCCTTGTTCTGCTGGCGTCGGAACAGGGAGACCGAATCCTGGACCCTTTCTGTGGAGCGGGCAGCGTCGCGCTGTCGGCGCTGAGGTATCGACGGGAATACGTGCTTATCGACCACTCCCACAAATATGTTGATATTGCGAGAGAGAGGGTTACACTATTCCGCGAGAGCTACAAGGGCAAGATCCCCAGGCGACTGGAGGAAAGCGGCATGACTCTGAACGATGCCGAGCTGCGGGTCTTGAGCAGCGTACCCGTTCCGCAGGCTGACAACCTGGCGCTTGTCTTCGAGGTCCCCTCTTTTATCGACGACGGCGACGACAGCAAAGCCGCAGTTGCAGAGCGCCTCAAATACGATGTGCGCCAAGGTCCCTATTATGCGGACGCAGCAATAGCGCTGAGACTCATAGGCGAGTCGAAGTCAGCAACTAGCGAAGGCGCTGACAAGTTGCATGTCACGCCGATAGGCCGGGGCTACCTCGACGAGTCGCAGAGCGCCAAGCCGGGCAGGCGCCGCTTCATCGTGCTCAACTCGCCCATTGTAAAATACGTCGCTTCCCAGCTAGGCATCACCAAGAACGGCGAGCCCCCGTGCTACCCGCCGCCACAGGAGATGCTCGACGAAACCGCGGTCGCCTCGATCCTCCAGCAGTTTGTCCCGTCGAGAAAGACCGCAGAGCGGCGAGCTGGCACATTATGCGGCTGGCTGCGCCGACTCCTGACATCGGCGCCGACACCCTAGCCGTGGCCGCCCGGCGCCACCCGCCTTTGGCGGGCCAGTGGCTCCTCATCGAGAGCGTGAGCCGGTACGTGGAGACGGCCCGCCGCCGGCTCGCCGCCGAGCAAGTCAGCACCGACGGCAAGGCCGCGCCCTAGAATCTCCTCCAACCTCCAGGGCCAGATTCTTCGCCCGCCTCTAGCGGACTCAGAATGACGGTTATGTCACCCTGAGCGAAGCCAAGGGTCTTCCCTGAACTGAATCGAATTGGGGTTAGCGGGCCTGGAGCTCCGTCAGGTTGGCGCCGAGATCGACATAGTCGTCGGCCACGGCGCGAAGGTCGGCAGAGGTGCTCTCGGCAAAGGCGACCACCTCCACGCGCACCCCCTTGCTGGCCACCAGTTCCACCAGGCGCCGGAAGTCGCCGTCGCCGGATACCAGGCTCACCACGTCCAGGCGGTCGGACATGGTGAGGACGTCTATCGCCAGCTCCACATCGAAGTTGGCCTTGATGCTGCCGTCGGCGAAGCGCTTGAGGGGCTTGGTGACGATGCGGTAGCCGTGGTCGACGAAGGGCTGGACGAACTTCTGGCCCGCCAGCGGTATCTGGGGATCGTCGCTAATAGGGGCATAGGCGCTGGCCCGCACCAGCTCCCGGCCACGGGCCAGGAAACTGAGCAGACGGCCGAAGTCGATGCTGATGCCGCGTCGCTCGGCGGCGTACATGACGTTGGGCACGTCGATGAAAATGCCGACGCGTGGGAGAGGCAGTCCGCCCTGCCCGGGGGCACCGCGACCCAAGGCAGAGCTCAGGCGCGCCTCCAGGGACCCCAACGACCTGTGCATGCCCTGGAGAACTCTTAGCTGCTCCGCGGCATAGGCTTCCACGACCGCCCCCTGGCGGGTGAGGAGCCCCGGCAGGTCTGCCAGGTCGCCCGCTGGTTTCTGGGCCGGCGCTTCTGCCGCCACCGCCCCGGCGGGCGCTACGCGGGCAACCCCCGTCTGGCTCTCCGCCTGCCTGCCCCCGCGCCGCCGACGCCGCGCCGGTACGACAGGGGGCGGCGCAGCGGGAGGCTCTGGGGTGGGCGGCGGAGCGGCTGCCTCGACGGCCTTGGGGCGACCGCCCCGGCGCCGTCGCCGTGTGGTGATGGCCGTGCTGGAGGGAGTCTCTGCCGTCGTGGTGCTGGGCTTCTCCCACTCCGGCTGGTGGGCTCGCCCGGGCCCCCGCGGATGCGTATTCGCGGCCGCCCGGGCCGCCTCCTCTTGGAGGAAGGACTCCAGCTCGGGCTCTACGCGAGGAGGGCGTCCCCGCCCGGACGCAGGCGCCCGCAACGGGCGGCCGTCTGGCCGGCGGCGAGAACCCGCCTGACGGCCAGGCAGACGCGGGGGCGTCGTGGCCCTGACAGGTGCGGGCTCATCGCCGCGGGGACTCTCCGTTGGTTTCTCCTGGCCTCGGCGACCGAAGAAAGACGGTGCCATGGCTAGCTAACACCTCCTGCGGCGGCGGCGCCCGCCTGGGCGTCCACGTCCTCCATGAAACCCAGCACACTACAGCGGGCGGCGACCTTCTCAGCCAGGGCCATGAAGGCCTCCGCCTGAGGCGACTCCGGCTGCGATTGGATGATAGGCACGCCTTCGTCGCTGGCCGCCCTGGTCTTGGCGTCCAGCGGTATCTCTCCCAGGAACTCCAGGCCCAGCTCTTCGGCGGCGGCGCGGGCGCCTCCGTGCCCGAAGATGTCCGTTCGCTCCCCGCAGTGGGGGCAGACAAAGTAGCTCATGTTCTCCACCAGGCCGAAGACGGGCACCTTGAGCCTGTCGAACATGGAGACCGCCTTGGTGGCATCCTCCAGGGACACGTCCTGGGGGGTGCTGACGATGACGACGCCGGCGATGGGCGCCTCCTGGGCCATGCTCAAGGAGGCGTCGCTGGTGCCTGGCGGCAGGTCGATGAGCAGGTAGTCCAGCTCGCCCCAGGGAATATCGTGCAAGAGCTGGCGGATGGCAGTGCCCACCATCGGTCCGCGCCATATTACAGCAGAACCCTTCGCCAGCACAAACCCGATGGAACAGAGCCGGACGCCGTAGCGCTCGACAGGCTCCAGGCCGCGGTCGGATTCGAGCATGAAGCCGGCCGGGAACCCCATCATGATGGGGACGTTGGGGCCCGTGACGTCGGCGTCCAGAAGGCCGACACGAGCGCCCCGCTTGGCCAGGGCGACGGCCAGGTTGACGGCCACGGTGGTCTTGCCAACGCCGCCCTTGTTGCTGGCAATGGCGATGATATTGCGCACGCCCGGCACCGGCCTGGGCCCGCCCATAGCCTGGCGCGCCCGCACCTCGGCGTCCACGGTTACGTCTATCGAGGCCACGCCCGGCACGGCCATCAAAGCCCTCTCCACCTCGTCCTTGATCGGGCCGCTGAGAGGGCAGGCGGGCGTGGTGAGGACAATCCGCAGTGAGACGCGGTCACCATCCACCCTCAGGTCCCGCACCATGTTCAGGGATACGATGTCGCGGTGTAGTTCAGGGTCCTGCACCTGGCTCAGGGCGGCCAGGATCTCCTGTTCGCTGGGCTTTCCCATGCTCACCTTCCTATCCAGGCGGTAGCCCTGGCGGCCTCGTCCTAATACTCGCACAGAGCGGGCTAGGCCTCAATCAGGCAGCGACAACAATCGCCGCAACGTTCCACGGCCAGAAGCGAGGCTTCTGCAAAGAATCAGATTCTTCGCTGCGCTCAGAATGACGGGGCCCCCGCAGAAGGTTTTCCAGCCAAACCCTAGAAAGGGAAACGCACTCGCGGATGAAAGCGAGGATGAGGGCCTTCGTGCTCTGCACTTCCACCTTAGCTGTGTCCCCGGATCACGCGCCTCGCGTCTGGGGCATTCGTATTATAAATGGAGACAGACGACGGGAGCAAGGTTTGGCCACGTATTTATAGTTTTTATGGTTGAAAGCTTGACAGACGGGTAAAGCTCTGCTATTCTAGCTGTCCGACGATGAGGATCATTTCCCTCCAAGGAGAAGGGGGGCCGGAGAGATGACGCAAGGTTTAGCAATTCAAGAACGGGAAACGTCAACGGTAGAGGCGCCAGCGGTACCGGAGTGCCGGCACCACTGGCTCATCGAGAGCCCACATGGGCCTACCAGTTGGGGCACCTGCAAGCACTGTGGAGAGCGGCGTGAGTTCAGCAACGCCTCCCCGGACGCCTTCTGGGAGAGGCCAAGTGTCCCCACCAGCCAGGGGGATCCCATCGCTTCCTACAGCACGCGGATAAGCCATTCCAACGAGGACGAAGAGGGCTTCTGAGGCCCGCCTACTCGATGCCTCTCGCGCCTGGACAGAGGGGCGGCTCGACGGCCGCCCCTCTGTCTTGTCATGGTATCTCGCCGTCCGCCTCGACAGGCCCCCAGGCAGAGCCTATAATGACCCCACATTCCCCTGGCTTCTGGAAGGACGAGCCGTGAACCTCTCGGTAGAGCTGGCGCCTCGACGCAAGCGAGGGCTGCTTCTAGCCAACCCCGTGATGACCGCTTCCGGCACCTTCGGCAGCGGGCTGGAGTTCGCGAAGGTCTTCGATATCCAGAAGCTTGGCGCCATCGTCAGCAAGGCTACCACCCTCCGGCCCCGCTCCGGCCATCCCCAGCCGCGGACCGCTGAGACGCCCTGCGGCATGCTGAACGCCATCGGCCTTCAAAACATCGGCGTCGAGGCTCTGATCCGTGATGTTGCCCCCGTGTGGGCCGCCTGGCGCGTCCCCGTCATCGTCAACGTTTCCGGCGATAGCGTCGAGGAGTACGGTGAGCTGGCGGCCCGGCTGGACGGCGTGCCGGGCGTCAGCGGCCTCGAGCTGAACATCAGTTGCCCTAACGTGGCCGTAGGGGGCATGGAGTTCGGGCAAGACCCTAACCTGGCGGCGGCCGTCACCCACGCCGCCCTGCGCCAGACCACCCTACCCGTCATCGTCAAGCTCACCCCCAACGTCACCGACATCGCCGCTGTGGCCCGCGCCGTGGCCGAGGCCGGCGCCGACGCCGTCACCGTCATCAACACCGTCCAGGGCATGGCCATCGATGTCCGTTCGCGGCGGCCCACCATCTCCACCGTCTTCGCCGGCCTTTCCGGCCCCGCCATCAAACCTATCGCCCTGCGTATGGTCTACCAGGTGGCGGCGGCAGTCGATATCCCTATCATCGGTTGTGGCGGGATCGGCAGCGGCCTGGACGCCATCGAGTTCCTCATGGCGGGGGCCACCGCTGTCCAGGTAGGCACTGCTACCTTCTCCAATCCCCTGGCTCCCCTGGAGGTCCTGGAGGGCATCCAGCGCTTCCTGGGGGAAGAGGGGGTGGAGGACGTGCACGATATCGTCGGCGCCGCCCAGGTGGGCAAGGGAGGCGTCCCGCACTCGACGGCGGTCGAGAGGTAACCTTTTGCGTCTTCTTGGAACATATCGAAGGCCGGGCCTGTGGTTACTGATCGAATAGGCAGGCATGATTGGGCACCCGTAGGGACAGAGCTTTAGCTCTGTCCTGGGCCGAGCTGAAGCTCGGCCCCTACGGGGTGAGTGCCAGCCCAAAGGCCGGCCTTCGGGAGATGAAGAACAAGAGAATAGAGACCCAGGAGGTTTGGAAGCATGGCCCTAGACTTCAAGGACATCATCTATCAGAAGCACCACCGGGTTCAGGGCGCCGCCTGGATCACCATCAACCGGCCCGAAGTCATGAACTCCTTCACCGGCGATACTCTGCGGGAGATGAGGCAGGCGGTGGAGGACGCCTGCGCCGACACCTCCGTGGGGGTCATTGTTATCACCGGCGCCGGGGAGCGGGCGTTCTGCGCCGGCGGCGACGTCAAGTGGCTCCAGGCGGCGCAGCAGGAGGGCAGCTCCGCATCGGGCGGCCTCGACCCCCACGCCGGCATCGAGGAGTGCCTCAAGCCGGTCATCGCCCGCGTCAACGGCTACTCCATCGGCGGGGGCAACCACATGGCCTACCACGCCGACTTCACCATCGCCGCCGAGCATGCCCAGTTCTCCCAGGTAGGCCCGCGGATCGGCAGCCCCGCCTCCGGCAGCTGGGTCAACTATCTTGTGCACGTGGTGGGTGCCAAGAAGGCGCGCGAAATGTGGATGCTGTGCCGTCGCTACTCGGCCCAGGAGGCCCTCCAGATGGGCCTGGTCAACACTGTCGTCCCCTACGACAAGCTGGACGAAGAGGTCGACAAGTGGTGCCGCGAGCTGATGGCCAAGAGCCCTAGCTGCCTGAAGATCCTCAAGGCTTCGTTCCTGGCCGAGTACGAGCCCCTGCGCGAGACCAGCAAACGCAACTGGGTGCAAGAGATCGCACCCGACTTCTTCCGCACCGGCGAGGCCGACGAGGGCAAGAACGCCTTCAAGGAGCGCCGCGAGCCCGACTTCAGTAAGTACCCCCGCTAGAGGCGGGCCGGGAGGAACCAGAAGGATGCCTACATGACCAGGCCGTCCTACGACCCAGACTGGCGCGAACGCTACGCTGACAAGCTCCGTTCCGCCGACGATGCCCTTCGCGTCGTGCGTAGCGGCCAGCACATCTTCGTAGGGTCCGGCGCCGCTGCGCCCCAGTTCCTGGTGGAGCACCTCATGGCCCGTGCCGACTACCTGCACGCCGCCCAGGTGATCCACATCATGACGCTGGGCATCGCGCCCTATGCCTTGCCCGCGGTGAAGGAGTCCTTTCGCCACAACGCCTTCTTCGTCGGGCCCAACGTGCGCGAGGGCGTCGCGGCAGGCGAGGCGGACTACACGCCCATCTTCCTCTCCGAGGTGCCCCGCCTGTTCCGCAGCGGGCGCGTCCCCATCGACGTGGCCCTCATCCAGGTGACGCCACCCGACGAGCACGGCTTCTGTAGCCTCGGTGTCTCCGTTGACATTGTGAAGCCGGCGGTCGAGTGCGCCCGTCTGGTCATCGCCGAGGTCAATCCCCGCATGCCGCGGACCCTGGGCGACAGCTTCATCGCCGCCGATGCCATCGATGCCATGGTGGAGCATGAATCGCCGCTGCCGGAGGTGACCCACCCGCCGCCGGACGACGTGTCGCGCGCCATCGGCCGCTGGGTCGGCTCCCTCGTCGAGGACGGCGCCACCCTCCAGATCGGCATCGGCTCCATCCCCGACGCCATCCTGGAATGCCTCGCCGACAAACACGACCTGGGCCTGCACACCGAGATGCTGTCCGACGGCACCCTGACGCTTATCCAGTCCGGCGTCATCAACAACTCCCGCAAGACCTTGCACCGGGGGAAGATCATTGCCAGCTTTGTCATGGGCACGCAGCGGCTCTACGACTTCGTAGACGACAACCCGCTGGTGGAGCTCCACCCCAACGATTATGTAAACGACCCCTTCATTGTCGCGCAGAACGAGCGGATGGTGGCCATTAACGCCGCTATCGAGGTCGATCTGACGGGCCAGGTCTGCTCCGACTCCCTCGGGCACCTCTTCTACAGCGGTATCGGCGGACAGGTGGACTTCATCCGGGGCGCCGCCCGCTCCAAGGGCGGCCGACCCATCATCGCGCTGCCATCGACGGCCGAGGGAGGGACCATCTCCCGCATCGCCCCTCAACTGAAGCCAGGCGCAGGCGTCGTCACGAGCCGGGGTGACGTCCACTACGTCGTGACCGAGTACGGCGTGGCCGACCTCTACGGCCGAAGCGCCCGCCAGCGGGCGATGACTCTCATAGGCATCGCCCACCCGGACTACCGCCACGACCTCCTGGCCTTCGCCAAGGAACGGCACTACGTCCTCCAGGGCCAAGAGATCCCGCCCCCGGGCGCCGGCATCTACCCGCAGGACCTGGAGGCCACCTGCACCCTGACCAGCGGCGAGACGGTCCTGGTGCGCCCCATCAAGCCCACCGACGAGGACCTCTGGCTGGAGTTCTTCTACTTGCTCTCCGAGGACGCGGTCTATCATCGCTTCTTCCAGCCCCTGAAGCGCATGCCCCGGCGCGAGGCCCAGCACTTCGTGGTGATCGACTACCGGGACCGCATGGCGCTGGTGGCAGTCCTGCGGCAGGAGGAGCGCGAGCAGATCATCGCTGTGGCCCGCTACGAGCGCGATCCCGCCACCAACCTGGCCGAGTGCGCCTTCGCCGTCCAAGACGAGTGGCAGGGCCGCAGCTTGGGCACCTTCCTCCTCCAGTATCTCATCCGCATTGCCATCATGAATGGCATCGAAGGCTTCACCGCCCTGGTGCTGGCGGACAACCGCCGCATGCTCCGCCTCTTCCAGAACACGGGCTACCTCATCCGGAGCAAGTACGAGGAGAACGCCTGGGAGATCAGCTTCCGCTTCGACGAGAAGGCGGAGGAGCCAGAGCCAGCGACCTGAGAGCGTGTCGGGTGACCCCGTAGGCCAGGCTTTCTAGCCTGGCCGCCAGACAAACCTCGTAGGGGCCGACCTTCAGGTCGGCCCTGGGCGGAGCTTCAGCTCCGCCCCTACGGGTGGTGGCGGCTCTGTTGACGGCGTCCCGCGCTGCCTATACGCTAGGAGCTGTCGGGGTGTAGCTCAGCCTGGCTAGAGCGCCTGGTTTGGGACCAGGAGGCCGGCCGTTCAAATCGGCCCACCCCGACCAGGCCAAATGACGTCGACAACCAACAGGGGGCCGGTCCTTCGACCGGCCCCCTGTCACAGCTACTCCCTATCTCTCTTTACTACTCCAACTACGGACACTCCGGTGTGCTCTCGAAGCCGAAAGGCTCGCCGAACGGCTGCCACCTGAAGGTCGGCGGGTCGGTGGAGCGATCCACCGTGGCCCGCACGTAGACCTCCACCTCGATGGGGCGGTGGTCGGTGGGGCTCACGTTCGATGGCACGAGGCCGGTAGAGCTCATCCAGCCGCAGAGAGACTCGGCCGTATCGAGGAACTTCTCGCGGGTGAGGTCCGGTCCGGTCTCCTCTAGGATCGTCGTCATCGCCTCGGAGATGGTGGCGCCCACCAGGGTGAGGTTGGTAGGCGTCACTCCGGGCGCATACTTGGCCATGATCTCGTAGTGCTTGGCGATGCCCGGCACGTCCTTCTCAAAGGCCTGATGGCCGAAGACCACGCTGACGGTGCCCTCGATGTTGTCCAGGCCGGCAAGCCGCGCCACGACTTCAACGGCAACGACGCCGGTGAGCACGATGGGCACGTCCCAGCTAAGGGTCTCATGCGAACTCTTGATCACGCTCGCTGCCTGGATGGGCATCGTGTAGCCGGCGATAACGTCTACGTTCTCGTTCTTCAGCCGCTGCACCTGGCCAATGAGATCGTTCTGGGTCTCCTCATAGTACTCAACGACGATCTCCATGTTGGCGTCCTTGACGCCCTCGCGAATACCCTGCTCGCCTTCCTTACCGAACTCATCGTTCTGGGCAATGATCCCCAGCTTCTTCCCCGCGAAGTTGTCCGCGATGTACTTGCCCAGGATCTTGCCCTCGGTCAGGTAGTCCACCAGGAAAGCGAAGCGGCTCTTCACCACCGGCTCGGTCCACTTCGTGTTGCCGGTGAGAATGAACATGTCCGGGATGCCCTGCTCCTCCAGGTACTTCCAGACCGCGCTATGCGCCTGCGTGCCCAGGCCTCCCATGATGGCGAAGACCTTGTCCTGCTCCACCAGCTTCCGCACCACCTCGGCGGTCACGGGCCCGGTGTACTGGGAGTCCTCGATGAGGAGCTTGACCTTGCGACCGTGCACGCCCCCCTGGTCGTTGACGTACTCGAAGTAGGCATCCATGCCAGCCTTCAGGTCGACCCCCCAGGCGGCGGCCAGCCCGCTCAGCGGCAGGTGAGATCCGAGGAGGATCTCTGTATCGGTGACTCCTGGGACCTTTTCGGCGCGAGGGGTCTCCCCAGCGGCCTTCGTCGCCTGGGGTGTCCCCTCCTCCCCCTCCTTCTCCTCCTCACAGGCGGAAAACGCCAGCATAGCAGCCAGCAGAGCGACGACTAGCAGCCATGCCCATCGCCCGACACGAATTCGCACCATGTCACCTCTTTCTTGACCGATACCCCTGACCCCATTCCGATTCCCAGAACCTGGGCTATGGGCGATGCGTATCACCCCCCTCCTCGTGCGGCTCGTCTCAGCCTCGCGGCACCTCCTTGCGGTAGTCAGCTACGGATTCTAGGGACACTCCTTTGTGCTCTCGAAGCCGTAAGGGTCGCCGAACGGCTGCCACGTGAAGGTCGGCGGGTCGGTGGAGCGGTCCACCGTCGCCTCCACGTAGACCTCCACCTCGATGGGGCGGTGGTCGGTAGGGCTCATGTTCACCGGCACGAGAGAAACAGAGGACATCCAGCCGCAGAGAGACTCGGCAGCATCGAGGAACGCCTCGCGGGTGAGGTCAGGTCCGGTGTCCTCTAGGACCTTCGTCATGGCCTCGGCGATGGTAGCGCCCACCATGGTGAGGTTGTTGGGCGTCACTCCAGGCGCATACTTGGCCATGATATCCCAGTGCTGGGCGATGCCCGGCACGTCCTTCTCAAAGGCCTGATGGGCAAAGACGACGCTGATGGTACCCTCGATGTTGTCCAGGCCGGCGAGCGCGCCCACGATTTCAACGGCGTCGACGCCGGTGATCACGATGGGTACGTCCCAGCTAAGGGTCTCATGCGCACCCTTGATCACGCTGGCTACCTGGATGGGCATCGCGTAAGCGGCGATAACGTCCACGTTCTCGTTCTTCAGCCGCTGCACCTGGGCGATGAGATCGTTCTGGGTCTCCTCGTAGGACTCAACGACGATCTGCATGTTGGCGTCCTTGACGCCCTCGCGAAGGCCCTGCTCACCTTCCTTACCGAACTCATCGTTCTGGGCGATGATCCCCAGCTTCTTCCCCGCGAAGTTGTCCGCGATGTACTTGCCCAGGATCTTGCCCTCGATGGGGTACGGGATCAGGAAACCCAAGCGGCTCTTCACTACCGGCTCGGTCCACTTCGAGTCGCCGGTGAGAATGAACATGTCGGGGACGCCGTTGGTTTCCAGGTACTTCACGACCGCGCTGTGCGCCGCCGTGCCCAGCCCTCCCATAATAGCGAAGACCTTGTCCTGCTCCACCAGCTTCCGCACCACCTCGGCGGTCACGGGCCCGGTGTACTGGGAGTCATAGACGATGAGCTTGACCTTGCGACCGTTCACGCCCCCCTGGTCGTTGACGTACTTGAAGTAGGCATCCATTCCCGCCTTGATGTCGACCCCCCAGGCGGCGGCCAGCCCGCTCAGGGGCAGGTGAGATCCGATGACGATCTCTGTATCGGTGACTCCTGGGACCTTTTCAGCGGAGGGGGTCTCCCCGGCGGCCTTCGTCGCCTGGGGTGTGCCCTCCTTCCCCTCCTTCTCCTCCCCACAGGCGGAGAACGCCAGCATAGTAGCCAGCAGGGCGACGACTAGCAGCCATGCCCATCGCCCGATACGAATTCGTGCCATATCACCTCTCCCTTGCATTGATACCCTTGATCTCGTTCCGATTTCAGATCGTAGGCTATCGGCGATGCGTATCACCCCCCTCTTGGTGCGGCTCGTCTCGAGCCTCCGTGCCACCCTGGCGGCTGGGATCGGCCGACTTCGCGCCGCGCAGACGGCGGAGCAGAAACGGCCGCACTGCCGTATACACCATTCCGCTCACGCCTAGGAAGCGGAACTTCCCCGCTACCAAACGATCCCTGATCCTGGGAAGCCTTCGAAGACCGCCCGCCAGCCCCCACGGCCCTGCGATGACGGAGATTACGAGCAAGCTCCCGTAGATGGCCCCCCGCAGACTATCGATACGGAACTCCTCGCCTCGTGGGATGAGGTTCACCACCTTATCCACAATGTCCACCCGCAACGCCATGATCGCCGCAGCAAAGATGCTTCCCAGAATAGAGGCCAGCCCACCCAGCACGATCATCACCAGCATAGTGATGGACATCATGACGTCGAAGGTAGAGGGCCCCAGGACCGCCTCCGTGAAGACGAAAAGGGCGCCGCCGATGCCCGCATAGAATGAGCTGATCCCAAATGCCGTCATCTTGTACAGCGCTACGTTCACACCCATGTGCTCGGCGCCCAGTTCCGTGTCCCGCACAGCCAGGAAGGCGCGCCCCATACGGCTTCGGGTGATATTCCAGGCCAGCACCGTCATGATGACGGCAGGGACAATGGCGCAGTAGTACAGCCACTGGTTGGTGGCGACCCGATCCTCCAGGACTCCCGGCGTGACCGGCGGAGTCCCTTGCTCATAGAAGTTGATGCCCTGAGACGCGTGCGTCCAGTCGCTCACCAGGTCATGCTTCAGGACCTGAGGGAGGGCGATAACCAGAGCTAGGGTGGCGATGGCAAGGTAAGGGCCGCTGAGACGCAGGGCGGGCGCCCCCACCAGGAAGCCGACGACTCCGGTAAAGGCGCCTGCCGCCACCACCGCGGGGATGACGTGTACCCCGTACTGCGTCATCAGAATCGCCGCCACGTACGCCCCTACCGCCACAAACGCAGCATACCCAAGGGAGATCTGGCCGTTGTACCCCGTCAACAGGTTGAGGCCCATCAGGACGATGAGCCAGACGCCGAACCGCATGGCCTGGAAGACGCGGAAAGGATCTAAGAGCCACCCCAGGACGGGCCAGCCGCTCATGAACTCAAACATGGTGTTGAAGTAGGGGAATCCGAGGATAAGAAGACCCAGCAGGACCAGCCCCAGCGTCCGCGGCCGAAGGAGAGTCCGGGTCACCTAAACCTTCCTCACCGCCCGCTTGCCCAGCAGGCCAGTGGGTCGAATCATTAGCACGGCGATTATGACCAAGAAAGCCACGGGCAGGTCGATGGGTGAGCTTGTGGGGTTATAGGTGGCAGCAAGGTTCTGGATCACACCGAGCATCAATCCGCCCAAGATGGCGCCCATAGGGCTGGTCAATCCTCCCAGGACTGCCCCGGCGAACGCGAAGAGAATCACCGCGAACATCATGTTCGTGGAGAGCGCCACCACCGGTGCCGCCAGCATGCCCGCTATTGCCCCTACCCCCGCCGACAGCGCCCATCCCAACGTGAGCATCTGTCCTGCCCGGATGCCCACCAGGCGCGCCGCCGTACGGTTGAGAGCGGTGCCCCGCATGGCCAATCCTATCTTTGTGTAATTGAACAAGACGTAGAGGATGACCATAAGCACCACGGCCGTGCAGAAGACGCCCACGTTCGCCCTGCTGATGACCACCGACCCCACCTCCAACGGACCGCCTCTAAATGGTGGTGCAGCCGGGAAAGGCTTGGGGTCACCCCCGTAGAGCCAGAGCGCCACGCTGTTGAGCACGGTGAACAGTCCAATGGTCAGGATCACAGGGTTGAGGACAGGCCCCTCCTCCACCGGCCGCAGTAGCACCCGCTCCAGGGCGCCGCCAAGGAGCGCCGCCGCTATGATGCCTAGAATGAAGGCCTGCCAGTAGCCGAACTGGTTCAGGAAGCTCCAGGCGATGAACGTGCCCAGCATCGCCATCTCACCCTGAGCGAAGTTCACGACTTCGGTCGAGCGATAGATGAGGACGATGGCCAGCGCCAGGAGCGCGTAGATGCTCCCCGTGGCTAGCCCAATAGCCACCTGCTGAATGAACTCGCCCACGGCTGCTCCGGTTTCCCGGCCTGTCTCATCAGGCTTGGGGCACGTTCCTCAGTACAGCCCGCTGGTGGCGGAGTCGATAGAGGCTTTCCCGCTGGCCGACATGGGCCCCCCGAAAAGACTCCGAGCCAGGGAAGCCACGGCTGCCATTATGCATCATCCAACACCACCGCGATAGGGCAACCCCCAAGAAACCTGCGCTCCAAACATGCGCGTCTTCTGAGACCGAAGGTCAGGCCGAACGTCTCTAGCGGTGAGTGTATGCAGGAAGGCCCTTACCTTCAATACCCATCGACGGTTCCGGCCAGAATCGCGGGACATAACGCGCCGGAGTGGTATCATAGGGGCCAAGTATTGCGTAGACTTTCGCGTCAGGAGGATTTATCGACATGGTCACTACCTACCAGAACTGGATCGGCGGCCGCTGGGCGCCGGCCCGCAGCGGTGGCACCCGAGAGAACATCGACCCTGCTTCGGGCGAGTTGCTCGGCATCTTTCCCCGGTCGGGCGCAGAGGACGTGAACGACGCCGTCAATGCCGCCCAACAGGCGCTCGCCGCCTGGCGAGCCATGCCTGGGCCCCGACGGGGCGAGATCCTCTTTCGCGCCGGGGAGGTCCTGGTCCGGCGCAAGGAGGAGTTCGCCCGCGAGATGACGCCGGAGATGGGGAAGGTGCTGAAGGAGACGCGCGGCGACGTCCAGGAAGCCATCGACATGACTTACTACATGGCTGGCGAGGGCCGACGCTGCTTCGGGCAGACCACCCCCTCTGAGCTGCCCGACAAGTTCGCCATGTGCGTCCGCCAGCCGGTGGGGGTGGTCGCCGCCATCACCCCCTGGAACTTTCCCATGGCCATCCCGGCCTGGAAGATCATACCTGCCCTCATCTGCGGCAACACCATCGTCTTCAAGCCGGCAAGCGATACCCCTAAGAGCGCCTGGAACCTGGCCAAGACCCTGGAGGAGGCCGGCCTGCCGCCGGGTGTGCTGAACGTAGTCTTCGGCAGCGGGGGCGAAGCGGGGACGCCCCTGGTGGAGCACCCTGTCGTTGACCTCGTCTCCTTCACCGGCTCCAACGAGGTGGGACGGGGCATCGCCTTGAAGGCAGCCCAGCTCGGCAAGCGTCTTCACCTGGAGATGGGCGGCAAGAACGCCATCATCATCATGGATGACGCCGACCTGAACCTCGCCCTGGACGGAGTCATCTGGAGCGCCTTCGGCACCAGCGGCCAGCGTTGCACGGCGGCCAGCCGGCTCATCGTCCAGCGCGGCATCCTGGACGAGCTCACCAAGCGCCTCATCGCCCGCACGGAGGCCCTGCGCCTGGGCCATGGCCTCGACGAGGGCACCGACGTGGGCCCGGTGGTGAACCACGAGCAGCTAGTGAAGATAGACGGCTACATGGAGGTGGCGCGCAAGGAGGGAGCCACCATCGCCTGCGGGGGCAGCATCGCCAACGTGGGGGCTCTGGCGAAGGGCTTCTTCTTCCGGCCTACCGTCCTCACCGACGTGAAGCGGAACATGCGGGTGGCCCAGGAGGAGATCTTCGGGCCCGTCATCGCCGTCATCGCCGTCGATAGCCTGGAGGAGGCCATCGCCGTCAACAACGACGTCCCCTTTGGCCTCTCCACCTCTATCTACACCCGCGATGTCAACCAGGCCTTCCGCGGTATCGAGGGGATCACCACCGGCCTTCTCTACGTCAACGCCGGCACCATCGGCGCCGAGGTGCACCTGCCCTTCGGAGGCACCCGTGGAACGGGGAACGGCCACCGCGAGGCCGGCCAGGCCGCCCTGGACACCTACACAGAGTGGAAGACGGTCTTTGTGGACTACAGCGGCAAGCTCCAGCGGGCCCAGATCGACGTGGAGGCAGCCAAACCTTAGACCGGCTGGATGTACTGTACTGCGGGCCGCTGGGAGCGGCCCGCAGTCTTTTCAGCACGCCAGTGTCGTCCCCGCGCCGGGTCGCAATAGGATAAAATAGTCCGATAATACATGCGAGAGGCTTCTAACATCGTGATTCGAAAGCCTTCCACCGATGCCATCCCCCGCGGCGGCGGCGGCATCATCCGCCACGGGGCGGCCTCTTTCTTCGGCGCCCCCGTGGTTGAAGACCTGTCGGCGCTGAAGGCAGACGTCGCCTTCCTGGGGGTGCCTTTCGACGCCGCCACCAACGACCGCCCTGGCGCCCGCTTCGGCCCGGCCGCCATCCGCGACGCCTCCATGCGCTTCCAGACCGCCAACCGGGCCGGCTGGTTCGACCCCGAGCGCGGCCTTCACATGCTTCGCGCCGTCAGCATGCTGGACGTCGGCGACGCGGACGTGCGCACCGTCGACCTGACGGAGAACTTCCAGATTATCACTGAGGCCGCCCGCCTGGTGCGGGCCTCGGGCGCTTTCCCCGTCTTCGTGGGGGGAGACCACGCCATCACCTTCGCCATCGTCCGCGCCTTCGACGACCGGCCCCTGACCGTGGTCCAGTTCGACGCCCACCAGGACTACACCGACGAGAAGTTCGGGGTGCGTTACTCCCACGATAACCACATGCGCCGCACCAGCGAGCTACCCCACGTCCGCCACATCATCCAGATCGGCATCCGCGAGCTCATGATCCAGACCGAGACTTGGGAGGCGGCCCTGGCCCGCGGCGTCCAGATCGTGCCCGCGGAGCGCGTCGTCCGCGAGGGCGCCGAACAAGCGCTGGCCGGCGTGAAGATTGAGGGCGATTGCTATCTCACCATCGACATCGACGTGATGGACCCGGCCCTGGCCTCCGGGACAGGCTACCCGGAGCCGGGCGGCCTCAGCTACTACCAGCTCCGGGATGCCGTCTGCGTGATCGCGAGGCGCTGCCGCCTGGTGGGATTCGACGTGACCGAGGTCAACCCCGTCTACGACTTCTCAGGGGCCACGGCCCGTATCGCCGCCCGCCTCCTGCTGGACACGCTGTCCGAGGCCCTGCCCGAGGCCCGTGGCAGCGGGACAGGCGACCGCCGCTGAGCAAAGGCAGCTTCTGCCAGCACCGAATCAAGGAGCCAGCCCGCGCGGGCTGGCTCCTGCCGTCTCTTCTTATCCCCTTGCCTCACTTCTCCTCAATGTCGATGCTCAGGACCTTGTCGCCGGGGGGTAGGTCAGCGCTGGGAGGGTCTCGAGGCGTGAGCGAGAGCAGTACGTCCATCCCCTCGACCACTCGCCCGAAGGATGTGTCCTCGCCAGTGAGCTGCGGCTGATCAGTTAGCGTTATGAAGAACTGACTGCCAGCGGAATTAGGCTCGTCGCCCTTCTTGCTCATGCCCAGGGTGCCGGCCTGGAACGGCACCCCGCTGTTTTCGTCAGGGATGGCGTAGCCGGGACCGCCACGGCCCGTTTCTTCCGGGTCGCCCGTCTGCGCCACGAAGTCAGGCTTCACCCAGAAGAAGGTGAGCCCGTTGTAGAACCCGTCGCGGGCCAGGAAGACGAAGTTGTTGACTGTTTGGGGGGCCTGCTGAGCGAAGAGCTCCACCCGCATGTCGCCCTTCTCGGTGTGGATGACAGCGAAGTAGCTCTTGTTGGTGTCGATGGTCATCGCGGGCGCGCCGCCATAGCGCTGCGTCGTCACTGTCGGCGTCCCCTCGGGCGTCCCTTCCGGCGTGGGTGTCGTCTCGGCAGTGGCTTGCGGCGTCGGCTGACTACTGGTGCTGCTCTGAGAACCGCGGGCGAAGCGCGTGATGGGCGCCACGCTGCCGATCATGATCAGCGCCCCGATTATGTAAAATAGCTTGACGTTTCTAAAGAGGGAAAAGGGGAAGCGGGCCTTGGCGCGACCGGTAGTCCAGTCGGCAGGCTTATACTGCCTGGAACGCCGTTTCGTAGGCCTTCGAGCTTTCGGCACCTTGCTGACCCATCAGAGGCCTGTATCGGGCCTCGACCGCAGTATAGCAAAGGCCACCGCAGCGAAGCAAAGAGGGGCGGCTCCACCCTCTGCTAGCTAGAGAGACCAACCGGGACAAACGACAAGCGCCGCCTGGAAGCGGCGCCCGCTGCGCTTTCAGTGGTACCCCCGGCGGGACTCGAACCCACGCACCCGGCTCCGGAGGCCGGCGCTCTATCCAACTGAGCTACGGGGGCACGACCTCATCTTAGACGCAGGGGCGAACCCTGGCAAGGGCCGCCGGCAGGCTGCCTGCAGCCTCAAGCCCGGCCACGATGCCGGTACTGGATCGCCTCCGCCACGTGCTGGGAGGCGATCTCTTCCTGGCTCGCCAGGTCGGCGATGGTGCGGGCCAGCTTCAGCACCCGGTGAAAGGCCCGCGCTGACAGCGACAACTGCTGCATGGCCAGCCGCAGCAGCGAGCGCCCCGACTCCTCCAGGCGCTCCTGGCAGTACTCGCGGACCTCCATGGGGGTCATCTCAGCGTTGCAGATGAAGCGCGTGTTCTGGAAGCGCGCCTGCTGCACCCGCCGGGCACCCTCCACCCTGGCGCGGATCGCGGTCGAAGGCTCGCCGGCGGTGTCGGCGGCCAGCTTCTCATAGTCCACCCGCGGCACTTCCGCGAAGATGTCGATCCGATCAAGGAGAGGCCCGGAGATGCGCTTCTGATAGCGGCTCACTACCGATTCACTGCAGGTGCATTCTTTGGTCGGGTCCCCGTAGAACCCGCAGGGGCAGGGGTTCATGGCCGCCACCAGCATGAAGTTGGCCGGGTAGGTAACGGAGCCTTGAGCACGGCTGATGGTCACTACGCGGTCCTCCATGGGCTGGCGCAGCACCTCCAGCACCGCCTGTCCGAACTCCGGAAGCTCATCCAGGAAGAGAACGCCCCGGTGGCTGAGGCTGATCTCGCCCGGGCGTGGCTGCCGGCCGCCGCCCACGAGCCCGGCGTGGGAGATGGTGTGATGGGGCGACCGGAAGGGTCTCTGCCTCACCAGGGGCATGTCTCCCCGCAGGTGGCCGGCCACGCTGTAGATCTTGGTCGCCTCCAGCGCCTCCTCCGGCGTAAGTGCGGGCATGATCGACGGCAGCGAGCGGGCCAGCAGCGTCTTGCCGCTGCCTGGGGGGCCGGTCATGAGGACGTTGTGCCCTCCGGCGGCCGCCACCTCCAGGGCCCGCTTCACGTGCTCCTGCCCCTTGATGTGGGAGAAGTCGACGCCCTCCCAGGGCAGCTCCGGCACCTGCTCGGGCGGGCCCTCGCTGCGCACGGGAGCGATGGCGCCGTCGCCGCGCAGGTGGCTCACGAGCTGTGTCAGGCTGGCCACAGGAAGCACGTTCATCTCGCCGATGAGCGTCGCCTCGCCAAGGTCCGTCTCTGGCACAAAGACCTGTTCGCAACCCTTGTCGCGGGCCAGCGCCACCATGGACAGGATGCCGCGGGCATGGCGCACCAGCCCATCGAGGGAGAGTTCGCCCAGGAACAGGGAGCGCGAGACGTCGGCCGAAGCCTGCTCGGAGGCGAGTACGATGCCCACGGCGATGGGCAGGTCGTAGGCCGGTCCCTCCTTACGGATGTCGGCTGGGGCCAGGTTGACGGTGATGCGCTTCTGGGGGAAGTGGAGGCCGGAGTTGCGGATGGCGGAGCGCACCCGCTCCTTGGCCTCCTGAACCGCCGTATCGGGCAGGCCGACGATGGTGAAGGCGGGCAGGCCGGAGGCGATGTCTACCTCCACCTCGACAATGGCCCCGTCGAGGCCCACCACGGCGCAGCTATTCACCTTCGCCAGCACGTCGTACTGCCTGTCCGCCGTCGGCGGACTCCTCACACCCCGCCGTAGAAGTGGCGCTGGTTGGTGCTCTCCATGCCCTAACCGCCTCTACACGTAGCCCGCCACCAGGTCTCCCACCTCCGAGGTGCTCATGCCCATCTGCCCGGCGCTCTGGGACTTGATCTTGCCGCCGGTCAGGGCCTTGACGACGGCCCGCTCCATGCGCTCTGCGGCCTCCGTCTCGCCCAGCTCGGCGGCCATCATCTGGGCGGCACAGATGGCGGCCAGGGGGTTGATCAGGTTCTTGCCCGTGTACTTGGGGGCGCTGCCGCCGATGGGCTCGAACATGGAGGTGCCCTTAGGGTTGATGTTGCCGCCGGCGGCGATGCCCATGCCGCCCTGGATCATCGCCCCCAGGTCGGTGATGATGTCGCCGAACATGTTCTCCACGACGATGACATCGAACCACTCGGGGTTCTTGATGAACCACATGCAGGCGGCGTCGACGTGGGCGTACTCCCGCCTGATGTCCGGGTAATCGGCCTCGCCGACCTCATTGAAAGCGCGCCACCAGGTGTCGTGGACGTAGGTGAGGACGTTGGTCTTGGCCACCAGATGGAGCTGCTTCCTCCTGTTGCGCTTGCGGGTCAGCTCCAAGGCGTAGCGAATGGCCCGCTCCGCGCCGAAGCGGGTGGTGCAGTGGACCTGGGTCGACACCTCCTGGGGAGTGCCCTTGTACTGGATGCCGCCCATGCCGGTGTAGAGCCCCTCCGTGTTCTCCCGCACCACGACGAAGTCGATATCCTCAGGACCCTTGTCCTTGAGAGGGCAGTCCACACCGGGGTAGAGCTTGACAGGCCTGAGGTTGACGTACTGGTCGAGGCCGAAGCGGATGGCAAGCAGGATGCCCTTCTCCAGGACCCCCGGAGGCACATCGGGGTGGCCGATGGCGCCCAGGTAGATGGCGTCGAACTGGCGTAGCTCGTCAATGGCGCCCGGCGGGAGAGTCTCGCCGGTGCGAAGGTAGCGGTCACCCCCGAAGTCGTAGGTCACGGTCTCGTACTTGAACCCCACAGCTTTGGCGGCGGCATCGAAGACCTTCAACCCTTCGCGTATCACCTCGGGCCCGGTCCCGTCGCCCGGGATCACAGCGATCCTGTGCACACTGCTTCTCCTTAATCCGGACTGGTTCTGTTCGCCGGGGAGCCCTGGCAGGGCTCCCATCGCTGACCCGTCTCATTGTCACCGCTGGAGCGACAGCCACCGCGCAGGGGAATATCACCTCCCCGGCTCCCGGGCGCCATCATATCAGCATGCTGGGCCACGGGGAAGGCGGCGTACTCATGCGACACACCGGTCAGACCATCCTGCCCGCAGGTTCCCAGAAGGTGCGTCCACGAGGCCTGCACAGGAATCTACCTGAACCTCGGTACCGCAGGAGCAGCGGTGAACCAAGGCCTACGCCTCGGTGCTGGGGCCAGCTATGAGATGATCAGGGGTGCCGGCGACCTGCGGACTGGCGCTATCACCGGCATCACGGCGAGCGGGACGGCGCGCTTGCTCTATACCCAGGGCACGGCAGCGATGACGTAGAGACTTCGGGCTATCGTTTTCCATAACGGCGGCAATCCGGCCTCGGCGCATTTGTCAGACTGTCTGCTCGATGTTACTATTGTCTCGCCACGATCTGGGCCACGCGGGGGAGACAAACAGTTGCCAGGTCTTGATCAAGCATCCATTGTGATCCTGGCGCGGAACTACAACCCTTCCATCGTTTCAAGCGAGTGGCTACTGTCAAAGGGCATCATCGCGCAGCCACTTGTCAACTTCGTTCATGTCCCCATGTTCTCGATGGTCGAGGGGGAGCTGTACCAGCTCGTATTGGACGAGAATCGGCTGCAACTCATACTAAAGCAGCCAACCCCGAGCGGCTTGTACCTGCTGGCAAGTTCCGCTGCTCGGTTCGTCAGGTCTCTACCAGAGACACCCTACACAGCCGTCGGCCTGAACTTCAGGTTCGGCGTTCCCAGCTCCAGCCTCAACCTTGGCCTCCTCCTTGCGCCGAGAGCTGGCACGCTCCGCCGATTGTTTGGCAGAGGGTACGAGGTTGGAGGACGGATTCGGTTCAAGTACAATGTTTTCCAAGTAAGGGTCGATATTCCGGTGGAGACGCAAACGGGGGAACTCACTCATGTCGGCTTCAATTTCCATGCCGATGTCAAAGGTTCATCTGAGGCCCTTCAGCGCATCCGCCAACTTCGGGTCGCGCTTAGGAAGGCGGAGGCCATAGTGACAGGAGTCGCGCCAGATGGATAGTGTGGCTCTGCTCCCTTGGCGTTTGCGTCCGCCAGGGTCGCCCACCGCGGCGAACGAACCCGAAGCGCTTCAGAATGACACGGAGCCTATCGTGATCTATGGGGGCTTTTCTGACTGGGTCGCGAGGCTCAATGCCGCTACAATGTTGGGTGAATTCCGCCAGACAGCCTTTGCTTTAAGCCAGCGCTGGGTCGACGCAACCGATCTCAGCGGCGAGTCATGGCACCTCCAACACGAGAACGCTCTGCTACGTCAGCGCCTTGCCGCATTGGAGAGTCGGCTATCTAGACTAGAGGCCTTCGCCCCCGAGGTTAAGGTTGTCGTAGTCCGAGAGATTACGAAGGAACAAGCCAAGCAGGAGATAAGACAGCTATTTGCCTCAGGAGACGTCATCGACTACGAGGCCATAGTTGACCGGCTCCGACTCGACCTCAGGCTGGTGGTCGATATCTGCAACGAGCTCATTGAAGAGGAAGAGATCGGCCCAGATGAGTGAACACTACCAGGTGGGTGACGCACTTGTGGCTTACAAGGTGATGGCCGAAGCTCGGAAGATAAGCAGGCCTCAGGACATCCAGATCTCGGGTAAGCACAAAGGGTACCAGGTGACGTTGACAGATACGGTCTACTGCGTAATCACCACGCCTCTCAAAGCGCTTCATCACAAGCGATCTTCATCTCCACACTCAAGCGACAGGAGCACCTAAGCTCACCGCGCCTTCCCCAACCTCCCCACTGGCCACTGAGGCCGCCCTGCGGGTATACGCCAAATGTGAGGTTCACAAAACCACGCCGCCGGTTAGGGTTCCAAGCGGACTAGGCGGCAGGACCCCTCGTAGGACCCGCCACGTAGTTTGACCAGCCCCTACCACGCGCACCAGAGCCAGGCTGTGAGGTTCGTCAACGCGGCGGTGGGATTGGTGTGGAAGTCGGCAGTGGCCGTGGTATGGGGATCAGCCCGCGTGTCGGCGTGGGCGTTGGCACCGGCGTGTGAGTCGCAGCGGGCGAAGGGGAAGGCTGGGGTGGCAGCCCGGAGGTTCCAGGAAGGGGCATGAGGCTGAAGTCTTGAATGTCCCACAGTTCCTCACAGGTGGGCAAACCCCCGTCGTATGGCCCGTCGTCCCATGACAAGTCTCGGTGCGCCACGAGCGGCATATAGCCCGGCGCGGTAACGGTGAAGGTAACAGGGTTGTAGTGGGGTATTAAGTAATACTCGCAGAACACATACAAGCCCGGTGCCCAGAATAGCCCGGTCGTCTCAGACCCGGAATTTCCCTGGGCATCCACCCATGATACCGTCGCGCCGGGCACATCGAGGCCGGTCTCGGCGTCTCTGACGTGCCCAAACATGCAACCGCACGCCAGAAAAGCGGTGGCGATACCGAGCATGGCTGCAATTGCAGGGCGCTTCATGGTGTCCCTCCTCATGAAAAGCGCGGCTAGCACTGGCACTCGCATTGTACACCCGCGAGTCAAGCGGCGGGGCCTAGAGGGGGGAGCCACGGATCCAGAGCAGCCTGCAGAATCGGGGTGAATGTGCTAGATTAGAGTGAAATCTGCTAAGAATGGTGACCCGAGCCTAGGTGAACGTTAACGATCTCCTGGCCCGCATACGCGAGTACCTGCCCGAGGACAAGGTCTCCCTGGTAAAGGAGGCCTACTCCTTCGCCGAGGCGGCGCACGAGGGTCAGGTGCGCAAGTCCGGCGACCCCTTCATCAGCCATCCCCTGGACGCAGCGATGACCGTGGCTGCGCTTCAGCTCGACGCCGCGGCCGTGGCCGCCGCCCTGCTGCACGACGTGCAGGAGGACTGTAGCATCCCCAACGCCGAGCTCGCCAAGCGCTTCGGGCGGGAGGTTGCCCGTCTGGTGGACGGCGCCACCAAGCTGGAACGCATCACCTGGCACGCCCCCACCGACGGGGGCCCAGATCCCAGCATCCAGGCCGAAAACCTCCGCAAGATGTTCCTGGCCATGGCCGAGGACGTGCGGGTCGTCATTATCAAGCTCGCCGACCGTCTCCACAATATGCGTACTCTGGAGGCCCTGGCAGAGGACAAGCGCCAGCGCATCGCCCAGGAGACCATGGAGATCTACGCTCCCCTGGCCAGTCGCCTGGGCATCTGGCAGATAGCACGGGAGCTGGAAGACCTCTCGTTCAAGCACCTCCACTCCGACCGCTACAACGAGATCTCCGAGCTCCTGGCCGCCAAGCGCGTGCCGCGGGAGCGGTACATCGCCCAGGTGGAGAGGATCCTGCGCGGCGAGCTGGCGAAGCAGGGGATCGAGGCCGAGGTCCAGGGTCGGGCCAAGCACATCTACAGCATCTACCAGAAAAGCGAGAAGTACGCGGCCCAGGGTAAGAGCTTCAACGAGATCTACGACCTTATGGCGCTGCGTGTGCTGGTGAACACCGTTGCCGATTGCTACGGCGCCCTGGGCATCGTCCACGGCCTCTGGCGCTCGATACCCGGCCAGTTCGACGACTACATCGGCAGCCCAAAGGAGAGCCTCTACCAAGCGCTGCATACCACCGTTCTCTGCCTCGGCGGCCGACCTCTGGAGGTGCAGATCCGCACCCACGAGATGCACCGGCTGGCCGAGTACGGAGTAGCCGCTCACTGGCGCTACAAGGAGGGGGGACGCCGCGAGAAGCAGTACGAACAGCGCCTCTCCTGGCTCCGACAGCTCTTGGAGTGGCAGCGGGAGATGTCGGCCGATGACGAGTTCGTCGAATCGGTCAAGACAGACTTCTTCCAGGACCAGGTCTTCGTCTACACGCCAAAGGGCGAAGTCAAGGATCTGCCCATGGGCTCCACCCCCATCGACTTCGCCTTCCGCATCCATACCGATGTGGCCTATCACTGCATTGGCGCCCGGGTCAATGGCCGCCTGGTGTCGCTCAACCACCAGCTCCAGAACGGCGACGTGGTCGAGATCATGACCGGCAAGAGCTCTCGCGGCCCCTCCCGCGATTGGCTGAACCCCAACCTGGGCTATGTCAAGACCAGCCAGGCCCGGGAGAAGGTGCGTCAGTGGTTCAAGAAGCAGGAACGACAGGAGAACATCGAGAAGGGCAGCGAGATGCTGGACCGGGAGCTGCATCGCCTGGGGCTCGCCCTCTCCGAGTGCCAGGACGAGCTCCTGCGCCAGTTCCACCAGGATAGCTGGGAAGACTTCCTGGCCACCCTGGGATACGGAGGCATCAGCCTCCACCAGGTGGCTCTGAAGCTGGCTCACCTCTTCACTGAGGAGGAGGCGCCAACCAAGGAGGAGGCGCCGACCGAGGCACCGGCTGGCCCCATCTATACCTCCGCTATCCGCGTGCTGGGGACCGGCGATCTCCTAACCCAACTGGCCCGCTGCTGCAACCCCGTGCCCGGCGACGCCATCATCGGCTACGTCACCCGCAGCCGCGGCGTCACCGTCCACCGGCGCGACTGCTTCAATGTCGTCCTCCAGGAGGAGGAGCGCGAGCGCCTGGTGGAGGTGGAGTGGGGTCGGGGCGGGCAACTGTACCCGGTGGCTGTACATATCGAGGCCTGGGACCGCGTAGGTCTTATGCGGGACATCAGCACCCTGGTGGCGGAGGAGCACGTCAACATGGGGGGCGTACGCACTCAGGAGCACGACGATCGCACGGTCAGCGTCTTCCTCACCCTGGAGACCACGGGTATCGAGCAACTGAGCCGCGTCCTGAACAAGCTGGAGTCGGTCCGCGGTGTCCTCTCCGTGCGGCGCACCATGGATAGCAGGCGGTCTGCTTCCGCTCTTTAGACCTGAGTCGCTTCCCGCCGGAAACGTGCCAGACGAGCACACGCGCTTGCCTGCGACAGGCCTGCCGTTGTACTATCGCCGCGCCTGCCCGACGGCAGTCCGGCAGGCCCGAAGCGGCTTGCGTCCAGTGAGAGCACTGTGTCAGCCAAGACCTTCTTGACCCTGACGATACTGGCCCTAACCGGCGCGCTCCTCGTCACCGCCTGTGGTGGCGACGGGGGCGGCGCGGGGGGTCGTCCCAATCCCGACAAGATCCCCACCGCCACCGCCTTCGCCGTCCTGCCGGAGCCCACCATCCTCTCAGGGGGTGTGCCAGCCACCGAGGGCGGCGGTGGCGATACCTATGTCGTAGAGTCCGGCGACATACTAATGACCATCGCTGAGAAGTTGGGCGTATCAGTCGAGGATCTGATCAGCCTTAACGACCTGGCGGACCCCAGCCATCTGGAGGTAGGCCAGGTCCTCAAGGTGCCCCGGCCCAGCGGCGCACAGCCGACCCCTACCCCCGGCCGACAACCTACCCGCCAGGCGACGCGTGCCGCCCCCGGCGGCACCGAGGAATACGAGGTTCAGTCCGGGGACAACGCCTCCAACATCGGCGCTCGCTTCGGCATCACCCTCCAAGAGCTTGCTGACGCCAATGACATGACCATCGACGAGCTGCGCACCCTCTTCGTGGGCCAGGTCCTCACCATCCCCCAGTTCCCGGACCGCACGCCCGTGCCGACCAGCACCCTCGAGCCCGAACCGGAACCTACAGAGACACCCACCGAGGCTCCTCCCCAAGAGACGCCAGAGACGGCAGAGCCCACGGCCACCCCGGTCGAGGAAACCGGCGGTGCCGTGGAGACGGCTACCCCCGAGGGAGAGGGCGGCTAAGGCCCCTGCTTTCCTTGTCCCTCCAGCTTTCCCTGTGCTAGCATAGCGCCAGTCTCTCAACAGGCAGGCTCGCCTGCCGCCAGGAAAGTCTTGCGCCGGAGCACTTCGCCATGTCCATAGACGAGAAGCTAGAGCACCTGGCCAAACTCAAGGAAGAAGCCAAGCTTGGCGGCGGCCCCAAGCGCATCGAGGCTCAGCGCGCCCGCGGCAAGCTCACGGCCCGCGAACGCCTGGACATCCTCCTCGACCCCGGCAGCTTCGAGGAGATGGACACTCTGGTTCTTCACCGCGGGACCGACTTCGGCATAGACCGCCAGCGCTACCTCGGCGACGCCGTGGTCACCGGCTTCGGCAAGATCGATGGGCGCGTGGTCTGCGCCTTTTCCCAGGACTTCACCGTCTTCGGCGGCTCGCTCTCGGAGGTCATGGGACAGAAGATGAGCAAGCTGATGGACCTGGCCATGAAGACCGGCTGCCCCATCATCGGCCTCAACGACTCCGGAGGCGCCCGCATCCAGGAGGGGGTGGCCAGCCTGGCGGGCTACGGCGACGTTTTCCTGCGCAACACCCTCGCCTCCGGCGTAATACCCCAGATCTCGGTCATCATGGGTCCCTGCGCCGGCGGCGCCGTCTACTCGCCCGCCATCACCGATTTCATCTTCATGGTGCAGGGCACCTCCCAGATGTACATCACCGGTCCCGACGTCATAAAGGCGGTGACCCAGGAGTCGGTCACCCACGAGGAGCTGGGCGGGGCCATGGCCCACGCCAGCCGCAGCGGCGTCGCCCACTTCGCCATCGCGGGAGAGTATGAGTGCCTCCAGGAGGTCCGCCGCCTCGTTTCCTTCCTGCCCCTGAACAACATGGAGGACCCTCCCCTGGTGGAGACCGGTGATGACCCCCACCGGCGGCCCGAAGACCTCCTCGCCATCATCCCAGACGATTCCAACAAGCCCTATGACATGCGGGAGATCATCTACCGCATCGTGGACAACGGCGACTTCATGGAGGTGCACGCCCACTTCGCCCAGAACATCATCGTCGGCTTCGCGCGCATGGCGGGGGGGACGGTAGGCATCGTGGGCAACCAGCCGCTCTACCTGGCCGGCGTGCTGGACCTCGACTCCTCGCGCAAGGCGGCCCGCTTCGTCCGCTTCTGCGACGCCTTCAACATCCCCATCATCACCTTCGTCGACGTGCCGGGCTTCCTGCCGGGCATCGCCCAGGAGCACGGCGGCATCATCGGCCACGGCTCCAAGCTGGTCTACGCCTACTCTGAGGCCACGGTGCCCAAGCTGACCATCATCACCCGCAAGGCCTACGGCGGCGCCTACGACGCCATGGGCAGCAAACACCTGCGCGCCGACCTGAACTACGCCTGGCCCACGGGCGAGATCGCCGTCATGGGGCCCGACGGCGCCGTCAACATCGTCTTCCGCAACGACCTCGAGCGGGCCGAGGACCGCGAGGCCACCCGCCAGCGCCTCATCGCGGACTACAAAGAGAAGTTCGCCAACCCCTACGTGGCCGCCGCCCAGGGCTACATCGACGACGTCATAGACCCTCGAGAGACGCGCTTCAAGATCATCCGCGCCCTGGAGATCCTCCGCGACAAGACGGACACCAACCCACCGAAGAAGCACGGCAACATCCCCCTCTAGAGGGACCTAGGAAGTAGGAACCGGGAACCAGGGCCCCCACCCCGCCCCGGGGCTCGCAGCCCAGTTCCTTGTTGCATGTTGCTTGCTCCTACCCTCTTGACACGCGTGGTACGCTTGTGGTGCCCCGTGCGCGACCGCGTAACGTTCTGCCCAGAGGAGAGCTGCACCCGGAGGCAACAGGAGACGAACTATGAGTGCCCGCAGGCAGACGGTCGTCTCTCTCGCTGCCGTCGCCCTCACCATGGCGCTGGCAGCGCTGTGCCCGGCGGCGCCGACGCCGGTGACCGAGGCCGACCTAGGGGCACCAGGGGGCATCGCGGCTTTGCCCTCGTCAATACCGGCCGTCCCCGGCGTTTTCAACCAGCAGATGCCGGCCATCATTGGGAGCGGCCAGCCGGCCATCGTCGTCGTGTTTTGTGATGACGGGACGGGTTCGCTGCCCGTCACCGCCGGTCCATGCGCCGACCCCATCTCTTTTCAGCTCACGCGGCTCTACCCCTATAGCGGGGTGCCCCTGGCCACCTTTGCCATGACTGGGACCGACACGCTGGCCCTGATGGACAACAGCGGCGGCGACATGGATAGCGCCGACGGCGTTGTCGCAGTCGAAGTAGACGCGGGCTGGGACGTCAACGAGGTCGTGAGGGTCACCGCCGCCGACACGACAGGCGATCTCCGCAGCACCAACATTGTCGTGGTAGACACCATGCTGGCCTGGGGGCCCACCGGTCAGGTGAGCACCGCCGCCCAGGAGCAGCCGGTCTTCGTCTCCTACGCCTGTGACAGGTACGGCCGCTCTCCTCTGAGCACGATTCCCGCCTCGGCCGAGTCGGCGCTTGCGGACGGTGACGGTAGCCAGGGCCTGGACGACATGTACGACGCCTACTACACAGGGGCCTACGATGGCATCGGCCCGGGCCTGGGCTATGGCAGCAATACACTCATGGGGGACGCGGACTTCATCGACACTTGGTGCGGCGGCGACACCAGCAGCCTGTTCGACGACTTCGTCGACTTCCAGACGGACAAGGGCATCTTCTCCATCGACCCGATCGCCGTGGCGGCGACAGAAGCTTCCCACACGGCGGGCCTTGTGGGCGTTTTCTACCCGCCCATCCTGGACTTCGACTGCGGCGAAGGGAAGACCGCGGACACCTTCGATATCGACGCCCTGACATCGTGGGCGGCGTTCCTCTCCGGCTGGCCACCCGGAGGACCATCTGAGGGCGGTTGTGACCTCGACGGCTGGCGCAACAGCATTGTCACCACCGAACTCCTGGGCAACGGCGAGTTCGGTGTCGCCACCATCACCGCCCAGCAGGGCGGCGGCGTCAGCCCGGTCCGCACCGTCAACGTCACTTTCGTTGGGGGCAACGTTGGCGGCGTAGCAGAGCATCCGGACTTCGAGGGAGCCTCAGATGAGGACGCTGGCGTAGCCGCGGAGGGGTCCGGCCGGTCGGCTGGCGACTACGCTGCCCTGGCTGGCGTGCTGGCGGCAGCCACCCTCGCCATCGTTGCAGGCGCCTGGTACGCCAGGAAGCAGTGGGTCAAGTAGAACTGGACTGCCGCGCCGCGCCGTAGGTGAGGGATCCGTAGGGGCGCCCCTCGCGGGCGCCCTCGATGGGCAGGGGCGAGCCCTGCCCCTACGTGTCCAACTACGATCTCACCACAACTGAAGGCCAGGCTTGAGGGCTTGTTGAGAAACACCCTCCGCCAGGATCCGTCATTCTGAGTCCGCCAGCGGCGGACGAAGAATCCGGTTTGGGCGGACCCTTCGTCCACCTGCGGCGGACTCAGGGTGACAGAATAGGACGGTTTTTCACAGACCCCTGAGCCTGGCGCTCGGTGCTTAGCAGGCCGCACCCGTCGGTTCCCCCGTGGCGCTCCTCTCTCTTTGGCCTACAGGGTATAATAAGGGGAACTGATCCCCGGTGTGCCTCAGCTCGGGCCCAACGGGTCGCCGCAGGCGACAGTCGCGAGCGAGGCGGGGATAAGCAAGCTCTCAGGAAAGGGCCCAAGCCGTCCGCCTTCCGCCCGCCGACAGGCGGGCAGGTTCCGGCGGAGGTCTGCCAGTCGCGGACCGTACTGCTTCGGCCCTCTTTTCCCACCCAGCGGCAGATTGCCAGGCCCCAGCAGTCGCGGCGCTTCATCAGGAGGCCCGACATGGGAAAGAGCCTTACCCGCAAGATCATCGAGGAGCACCTGGTCTCCGGCGAGCCGAAGGCCGGCAACGAGATCGCCATCCGCATAGACCAGACGCTCACTCAGGACGCCACCGGCACCATGGCCTACCTCCAGTTCGAGGCCATGGGCCTCCCCCGCGTTCGCACCAAGCTCTCCGTGAGCTATGTCGACCACAACATGCTCCAGGCGGGCTTCGAGAACGCCGACGACCATCGCTTCCTCCAGAGCGTGGCCGCCAAGTACGGCATCTACTTCTCCCGACCCGGCAACGGCATCTGCCACCAGGTGCACCTGGAGCGCTTCAGCGCCCCCGGCCAGACGCTCCTCGGCTCCGATAGCCACACGACTACCCTGGGAGGCGTCGGCATGCTGGCCATCGGCGCCGGCGGCCTGGACGTGGCCGTGGCCATGGGAGGCGGCCCCTTCTACCTCACCATGCCCAAGGTGGTGCGCGTGGAGCTGAAGGGCCGGCTCCAGCCCTGGGTCACCGGCAAGGACGTCATCCTGGAGATGCTGCGGCGCCTGACCGTGAAAGGCGGCGTCGGCCGCGTCTTCGAGTACGGCGGCGAAGGCATCGATTGCCTGGAGGTGCCCGAACGCGCCGCCATCACCAACATGGGCGCCGAGCTGGGGGCCACCACATCCATCTTCCCCACCGACGAGCGGACGCGCGAGTACCTGCGCGCCCAGCGCCGCGAGGAGGTATGGGCGCGCTTCTCCGCCGACCCGGACGCCGAGTACGACGAGGTGATGGAGATAGACCTGAGCACCCTTGAGCCTCTCATCGCGCGGCCCCAGAGCCCCGACAACGTGGTGCCGGCGCGAGAGGTGGCAGGCACGAAGGCGGCCCAGGTCTGCGTCGGGAGCTGCACCAACTCCTCCTATCGCGACCTCATGACGGTGGCAAGGGTGATGCGCGGCAAGAAAGTACACCCTAACCTGAGCGCTACCGTCACCCCCGGCTCCCGACAGGTCTTCAACATGATCGCCCGCAACGGCGCCCTGGCCGACCTCATCGAGTCGGGCTTCCGTATCCTGGAGTCGGCCTGCGGGCCGTGCATCGGCATGGGGCAGGCGCCGCCCACCGGGGGCGTCTCCGTGCGCACCTTCAACCGTAACTTCGCCGGGCGGAGCGGCACCCCCAACGACCAGGTCTACCTGTGCAGCCCGGAGATCGCGGCGGCGACCGCCCTCATGGGCGTCGTCACCGACCCCCGCGACCTGGGTGAGCCGCCCCAGGTAGAGACGCCTGCCGAGTTCCACATCGACGATGACATGATCATCCCACCCTCGGAGAAGCCAGAGGAGGTAGAGATCCTGCGCGGGCCCAACATCCAGCCTCTGCCCCTGGCCCAGCCGGTCGCGGACGCCATCCGGGCGCCGGTCCTCCTCAAGGTGGGCGACAACGTCACCACCGACCACATCCTGCCGGCGGGGGCGCGCGTCCTGCCCCTGCGCTCCAACATCCCCGCCATCTCTGAGTTCGTCTTCGAGCGGGTGGACCCCAGCTTCCCGCAGCGCGCGAAGGAGGCGGGACGGTCCATCGTGGTCGGCGGCAGCAACTACGGGCAGGGCTCCAGCCGCGAGCACGCCGCGCTGGCCCCCATGTACCTGGGGCTGAAGGCGGTCATCGCCAAGTCCTTTGCCCGCATCCACTGGAACAACCTCATCAACTTTGGTATCGTCCCCCTAACCTTCGCGAACGAGGCCGACTACGACCGGGTGGAGCAGGGGGACGAGCTGGAGCTGGTCGGGCTGCGAGTAGCCCTCAGGGACGGCAAGCCGGTGACGGTGCGCAACCTGAGCAAGGGCAGCGGGTTCGTGGCCGAGCACAACCTGACGCCCCGTCAGGCGGAGATCCTGCTCGCCGGCGGGCTGCTGAACTACGTGAAGGCGCAGGCGGAAGGCTAAGAGCCGGCCGACAGGGGAGAACGCGGCCAGCATCGGACTCGGGAGACTCACGCTTCATGCATGAGCAGGCGATTGAACGGGCCAAGGGGCGCTTCGGCAAGCTCCTGAAAGACCAGCTCGAGCGCGTCGAGGGCATGAAAGCGGGCGAGGACTGGGTCGACTACTCCAAGCTCAAGCCCATCATCGTCGGCGTCTGCTGGGGAGACGGCATTGGGCCCTACATCTCCCAGCAGACCCAGCGCGTCCTCGAGTCCCTGCTCAGGCCCGAGCTGGAGAGCGGCAAGATCGTCTTCAGGACCATCGAAGGGCTGACCATCGAGAACCGCGCCAAGCACAAGAAGGCCATCCCCGATGATGTCCTGGAGGAGATCAAGCAGTGCCACGTCATCCTGAAGGCGCCCACCACGACGCCGCGCAGGGGCGACCCCTGGCCCAACATCGAGAGCGCCAACGTGGCCATGCGGCGCGCTCTGGACCTCTTCGCCAACGTCAGGCCGGTGAGAGTGCCCGGGCAGGGCATCGACTGGATCTTCTTCCGCGAGAACACGGAAGGCGCCTACGCTCTGGGCAGCAAGGGCGTCAACGTCACCGACGACCTGGCGGTCGACTTCATCGTGACGACCAGCCAGGGTAGCGACCGCATCATCCGCCTCGCCTTTGACTACGCCAGGAGGAACGGCATCAACAGGGTCACCGTCGTCACCAAGGCCAACGTGATGAAGACCACCGACGGCAAGTTCCTGGACAGCGCGCGGGCCATCGCCGCCGAGTACCCGGAGGTGCGGTGGGACGACTGGTACATCGACATCATGACCGCCAAGCTGCTGGACCCCAAGCGGCGTACCGAGTTCCGGGTAGTGGTGCTCCCCAACCTCTACGGCGACATCCTCACCGACGAGGCGGCGGAGTTGCAGGGAGGTGTCGGCACGGCGGGCAGCGCCAACATCGGCAAGCGCTACGCCATGTTTGAGGCCATCCACGGCAGCGCGCCCCGCATGGTCAAGGAAGGACGCGCCGAGTACGCCGACCCCAGCAGTCTCATCCGCGCCGGCGCCATGATGCTGAACTACCTGGGCTTCACGGACCGCGGCCGCAAGCTGGAGATGGCCCTCGACATCTGCGGGAACTTCGAAAAGAAGCTGGTTATCACCGGCCGGCCCACCGGCGCCAGGGGGTCCGAGTTCGCCGACTACCTGTTGGAGACCCTGCGGGACCGCAGGCTCGAAGAGAAGTGGCAGAGCTATCAGCCGCACGCCAAGGCGTCCGGTCTCTAGCGTGATGAATCAGGAATCCGCAGCCAAATGTCATTCTGAGTCCGCCTCTCGCGGACGAAGAATCCGTGATGGCAGGCGTAGTCCGACGGATGCTTCATCCGCCTCAGGCGGATTCAGCATGACAAAGACAAAGCATTGAATCTGTTAGCGAATCTCTGACTTAGGACACTAGGTCGCCTCGACGGAGAAAGGAAGGAACAGGAGAGATGCCTCGCAGCAAAGTGACCATCGCAGGCGCCGGCGCCACCGGCGGAAGCATGGCCCAGATCCTGCTGGAGAAGGGCTACTGCGACGTAGTACTACTGGATGTCGTCGAAGGCATGCCGCAAGGAAAGGCCCTGGACCTGGCTCACGCCGGACCTCTCGTGGGGTCTGACGGCCGCGTGGTAGGCACCAACGCCTGGGAGGACACCGCCGGCTCCGACGTCGTGGTGATCACCTCGGGCGTGCCCCGTAAGCCCGGCATGAGCCGCGAAGACCTGGTGAACACCAACGCCGGCATCGTCCGGGAGGTGGCCCGGAACGCCCTCAAGCACTCTCCCAACGCCATCATCGTCGAGTTCGCCAACCCCATGGACGCCATGTGCATGATCATCAGGAAGGCGACCGGCCTGCCCCGCAACCGCCTGGTGGGCCAGGGGGGCATGCTGGACAGCACGCGCTACCGAACCTTCCTCGCCTGGGAGGCGGGCGTGTCCGTAAAGGACATCCAGGCCTACGTCCTGGGCGGCCACACCGACGTCACCATGGTGCCCATCGTCAGCAGGTCAGCGATAGGCGGCGTACCGCTGCGCCAGGTGCTGCCCAAGGAGCGTATCGACGCCGTTATCGACCGCACCCGCAAGGGGGGCACGGAGATCGTGGGCCTGCTGGGCACCAGCGCCTGGTACTCCCCTGCCTGGGCGACCATCGAGATGGTGGAGGCCATCCTCCTGGACCGCAAGCGGATCATGCCTTGCTCTGTGTATCTGGAGGGCGAGTACGGCATCCGGGACGCCTACGTGGGAGTCCTGGCCCAGCTCGGTGCCGGCGGCGTGGAGAAGGTATGGGAGGTAGAGCTCGAACCGGAGGAGGTGGCCGGCCTCAGGAAGGCCGCCGAGGCCGTGGTGGAGCTGGCCAGCATAGCAGACGTCTAGCCGCCGGCTAGAAGGGACAGGTGTCAGTGAAGGAAATCCACGCCAGTCAGATCACGGAGACGGTGGCCCGCCTCTGCCAGGATGCTACCCACAAGCTCCCGGAGGACGTGGTGGCCGCCCTGCGCCGGGCCGAGGCTACCGAGGAGTCGCCGCTGGCCAAGCAGGTGCTGATAGAGATCCTGGAGAACGCCGAGCTGGCTGAACCCGAGATGCTCCCCCTTTGCCAGGACACCGGCACCGCCGTTGTCTTCGTTGAAGTGGGGCAGGACGTCCACATCGTCGGCGGCGCCCTCGCGGACGCCATAAACGCCGGTGTGGCCAAGGGCTACACGGAGGGCTACCTGCGCAAGTCCATCGCCGATAAACCCTTCTCGACCCGCAGCAACACCCAGGACAACACGCCGGCCGTCATCCACACGGAGATCGTCCCCGGCGACAAGCTGAAGCTGACGGTGATGCCCAAGGGCGGCGGCTGCGAGAACATGAGCCGCTTCGTCATGCTCCTGCCTGGGGCGGGCAAAGAAGGCATCACCAACTTTGTGCTGCGCGCCGTCGAGGAGTCCGGGGGCAACCCCTGCCCGCCCGTCATCGTGGGGGTGGGTATCGGCGGCACGGCAGAGTATTCGATGATGCTGGCCAAGAAGGCCCTCACCCGCCGGGTGGACGACCCCAACCCGGACCCGGAGACCGCCCAGTTCGAGGCGGAGCTGCTGGAGAAGGTGAACGCCCTGGGCCTGGGGCCCCAGGCCGTCGGCGGGCGCAACACCGCGCTGGCCGTCCACGTCGAGACCTACCCCACCCACATCACGGCCCTGCCCGTGGCGGTCAACCTCCAGTGCCATAGCGCCCGCCTCAAGTCGGCGGGGCTGTAGGGGAGAGGAGGACAACGTGGCCGAGTCCATCAAGATCCAGCTTCCCCTGAAGGACGCCGACCTGGAGCGCCTGCGCGCCGGCGACCACGTGCTACTCTCCGGCGTCATCTACACCGCCCGCGACGCCGCCCACCGGCGCATGGTCGCCGCCCTGGAGAAGGGCGAGCCCCTGCCCTTCGATGTCCGCGGCCAGGTCATCTACTACGTAGGCCCGACGCCGGCCCGCCCGGGCCGCGTCATCGGCTCCGCCGGGCCCACCACCTCCATGCGCCTGGACCCCTACACGCCGGCCCTGCTGAAAGCGGGCCTGAAGGGGATCATTGGCAAAGGGGCTCGCGGGCCCGCCGTCCGCGAGGCGCTGAAGAAGCACAAGGCAGTCTACTTCCTGGCCGTGGGAGGCACCGGCGCTTTGCTGTCGCAGCGCATCAAGAAGGTGGACATCATCGCCTACGAAGACCTGGGCACGGAGGCTGTGCGGCGGATGGAGGTAGAGGACTTCCCGGCCATCGTCGTCAACGACACCTGCGGCAACGACCTGCTGGAGGCAAGGAAGGCGCAGTACCGGCAGCCGGAGCGCCTGGGCAGCTACACGGCCGGCGCCTAGGAGCCTGTCTATTTAATCGGGTCCGTGTGTGAAATCCCTAACTTTCGTCCCCTTGGCCGGTCATTTGAAGCCTATGTGGGGGAAAGCGGCGATGACATAGCCTTGCAGAAAACCGCTGATGGCATGAGCATTTCGCTTGCGCCGATTTTATGGCCAGGCTCCTAGCCCGCACGAACCCCCGCCGTCACATCGCCACGAAGGCCAGGCTTACCTGCCCGCCATCAGGCGGGAGCCTGGCCTTCGGCTGCTGGGAAATCGTGGTTGCGTGCGTAGGGGCAGGGCTCGCCCCTGCCCTTTCAGGGCACCCGCGAGGGGCGCCCCTACAACCCCGGGCAGCCCTGGGCCTGTCCCTCGGTTGTTGTCGTCCGGCCCCGAGGTTGAGCTCCGTCCCTCAGCCTGAGGTCGGCGAAAAGGAACCCCGTCCTCTCGACGCGGTCGCCGACCTCCACCGTCAGGGGAAAGCGGAAGCGCGGGCCGTCGTACACGAAGGAGTGGAACTCGCCGTTCTCGCCGCAAGGGTCGACGCCTGAGGGCAGGTCGGCGAGAAACCGTTCGTCCAACTCCCTTCCAGCGAATGATGAGTCCAGGACGCGAAGGTCCACGCAGGCAACGACGGCCCTGAAACCCAGGCGGACAAAATCGCGGGCCAGACGCCCGGAGTCCAGGCCCCAGAGGGGGAAGACCGCCTGCATCGTAACCTGCGCGAGCCTCTCCTCCCTGTACCGGCGCACGTCCTGAAGGAAGATGTCGCCGAACGCAACGTGTTCTATCCCTCGAGCCCTGCACTCCGTCATGGCCGCGAGCATTCGCTCATCGTAGACTTCGTTGGAACAGTCGGCCGGAATGTTGACCTGCATCAGGGCCACGCCCAGCGATTCGGCCTGCGCTTCCAAAAGCGCCCTCGACACGCCGTGCATGCTCACCCGGTCGTAGTCCTCCGTCACCGTGGTGAGCAACGCCTCCACCTTCCAGGCGCTCGACTGTTGCAGCCGGTGCAGGGCTAAAGCGCTGTCCTTGCCCCCGCTCCAAGCCACGACTACTTTCGTGCCCATAGCCATACCCTTTGCGGCTAGTCGATGAAGGCGGCCAGGGCGAAGATGCCGAAGATGAACGCCGCCACGCCGATGGCCAGCAGCACCGCCGTCACCGCCCTCTCGATGGCCCCCCGCGCGCCGTAGTCGAGGGCGATGTTGCGAATGCCGTTCAGCCCGTGATAGAGGACGAACGAGAGCAAGAAGATGTCGATAACCCAGTATCCGGCCGTCTTGAAGCGGTCGGCCACGTCGGAGAAGACGACCAGGCCGGGGAGGATGTCCTTCTCGGCCTCGGTGATGTTGAAGTAGTGGTTGACGATGACGTGGATGAGGAGCAGGACGATAAGCCCGGCGCCGGTCACCCGCTGCAAGAACCAGAGCCAGAAGGTGATGCCCATTCGCTCTGCCGGCGCCTGGGGGAGCCTCTCTTTCGACGCTGTCTGTGGCATGACCCTCTCCCTGGTCTCAGAGCAGGTTGCGTACCGCTACCAAAGAGCCGATGAACGTCCCGACAGCCACAACGAACGCCACCCAGAAGAGCGCCTTCTGGTAGCGAAGGCCGATGGCGAAGTCGAACAGGATGAGGCGGAGGCCGTTGAGGGCGTGGAAGGCCACGATCCCCAGCAGGCCGGCGTCGAGCACCAGGAAGGGCGCCTTGTCGAAGGTGCTCAGGAGATCGTCGAACGAGTCCTCGCCCCGCACGGAGGTGCCGATGACGATGATGTGAGTTATGAGATAGATGGTGAGGAAGATGCCGGAGAGCCGCTGGAGGAGCCAGGCCGCCGTGCCCGTCCTCATGGCTCGGGCCTGAAACTGGGCATCCACCGGTTTGTACATCTCGCCTCCTTCCAGCGACTCGCAGGCCGGGCTAACGGGACAGGCCCAGCCGTCTATAGATCACCATCTTCTTGAGTTGCTGGATGGCCTGGGTGGGGTCCACGCCCTTCGGACACTGCTCCATGCAACTGAACACAGTGTGGCAGCGCCACAGCCCCTGCTCCCTGGCCACCCTCGCCAGACGCTGGGCTCGACCGTGGTCGCGGGGGTCGTGGCAGTAACGGAAGGCCTTGGTGAGGGCGGCAGGCCCCAGGTACTCGTTGTCGATCGCCACGATGGGACACGCCGAGTAACAGACGCCACACTGAATGCAGGCCGCGAACTGCGAGAGGTAAACGGCCCGCCTGTTCTCCATCAGGTACTCGCGCTCGGGAGGATGCTCCTCGTCTGGCACGAGCCAGGGGGTCAGCTCGCGGAGCTTGCGGAAGAAGGGCTCCATCTCCGCCACCAGGTCCTTCACCACCGGCAGGTTAGCCAGAGGCTCAACGTCTATCCCCTGGCCCTGGCCTCTGGGCGCGATCTCTATCACCTTGGTCTTGCAGGCCAAACGCGACACGCCGTTGATGCGCATGGCGCAGGAGCCGCAGATGGCACTCCGACAAGAGCAACGGAAGGCCAGAGTACCGTCCACCTCCTCCCGCACCTGGAGCAGGCTATCGAGGACGGTTGCAGACTCCGGCGCGTCGATGGAGTAGGACTGGACATAGGGCTCGCCGTCGGCCTCCGGGTCAAGGCGGCGGACCCTGAGGTTGACTCGCATCTAGTAGGCCCTCCTCTCCGGCTGCCAGCGGGTGATGGTCACCGGCGAATACTCCAGCCTCGGCCCGTCGGGCGCGTAGCAGGCCAGGGTGTGCTTGAGGAAGTTCTTATCGTCTCGCTCCGGGAAGTCTCGCCGGGCGTGGGCACCGCGGCTCTCCCTGCGCCCCAGGGCACCGAGGGCCACCGTTTCCGCCAGGTCGAGCATAAAGCCCACCTCCAGGGCCTGGATCAGGTCCGTGTTGTAGACCTTCCCCTTGTTCTGGACCGGCACCTGGCGGTAGCGCTCGTTGAGCTCGCGGACCTTGGCCAGGGCCGCCCTCAGGCCCTCCTCGCTGCGGAAGACGCCGACGTTGGAGCTCATGGTCTCGCCCAGCTCGCGGCGAAGGCGGGCCGGCCTGTCGCCGTTCTCAGGCCGCGATAGCAGTTCCTGGATGCTCTCCACGTCCTTCTGCACCACGGCCTCCGAGATGGCGGCGGGCGAAGAGTGCTCGCGGGCATACTCGGCGGCGGCGCGCCCGGCCCGCCGACCGAAGACCACCGTCTCCAGCAGGGAGTTGCCACCCAGCCGGTTGGCGCCGTGGACGGTGACGCAGGCGCACTCGCCGGCGGCGAACAGCCCCTGAACCGGCGTCGCGCCGTCAACGTCGGTCTTGACACCGCCCATCTGGTAGTGCATGCCGGGCCGCACCCGCAGCGGCTCGCGCACGATGTCGGTGTTGGCCAGGTCCTGGGCAAGCTCGCGGATCTGGCCCAGACGCTCTTTGATCCTGGCCTCGCCCAGGTGGCGCAGGTCCACGAGCACGCAGCCGTCGACGCCGCGGCCCTCCTCGATCTCGATCCACTCAGAGCGCGAGATCAGGTCGCGTGGAGCAAGCTCCAGCTTCTCGGGGGCGTACTTGCTCATGAACCTCTCGCCCAGGGAGTTGAGGAGGTAGGCGCCCTCGCCGCGGGCGCCCTCGGTGATGAGGACGCCGCTCTCTTTGAGGGTTGTGGGGTGGTACTGGACCATCTCCATGTCCATGAGTGGCGCCCCGGCCCGGTAGGCGATAGCAGTGCCGTCGCCGGTACTGATGATGGAGTTGGTGGTCGGCTGGTAGATGCGGCCCAGGCCGCCAGTGGCCAGGATGATGGCCCTGGCCAGGATGGGCTGAATCTGGCCCGTCATCATGTCCATGGCCACGACGCCGCGGCAGACGCCGTCATCGACTATGAGGGAGATGCAGAACCACTCCTCGTAGGGGTGGATACCCCCCTTCTGGAGCTGCTCCCAGACGACGTGCAGGATGGCCTGGCCGGTGATGTCGGCGATGTAGCACGCCCTGGGGAAGCCAGCCCCTCCGAAGGGGCGGGTGGCGAGACGGCCGTCCTCGCGGCGGTTGAAGGTGGTGCCCATGCGCTCCAGCTCGACGATGTCGCCTGAGGCTTCCTTGCAGAGGATCTCGACAGCGTCCTGGTCCGCCAGGTAGTCGCTGCCCTTGACGGTATCGAAGGCATGCTTCTCCCAGGAGTCGTCCTCGCCCACCGCAGCATTGATGCCCCCCTGGGCGGCTGCCGAGTGGCTGCGCAGCGGCTGCACCTTGGACAGCAGGGCCACGTCGACTCCCCGGTGGGAGGCCTCCAGGGCGGCCCGCATGCCCGCCAGGCCGGCCCCCACAACCAGGACATCATGGCTGAACATCGCCCACCAACCCTTCCGAGCCGATCGCTCCTTCTCCGGCGGTTAGCAAGCCCGCACCTGCGGCGGCCATGCGTGACGATGGGGCATTGCCGTGAAAGACCAAAAAGGGGGCTCCCTCTAGACGCCCCGGGGGCATGAGAAAGGATTCGAAAGGAGCCCGAACAAGGTCTGAGCCAGAGCCCATGCATACCGCTGGCGACCCTCCAATCGGGGTCAGCCGCGGCAGGTCGAATTCTAGCAGATGGCTTCAGGCCCGTTCAACTTGGTTTCGGCGGATACCGCCCTCTCGATGACATCGGCGTAGAAGCCCCAGTACTCGCGGGGCAGTAGCCGCCCGACGGCCACCATCACCTGCTCCCGCGCCAGGCGATCCAGCTCCTCCTGGCCTGCCGGCGCCGGCAACTCCAGGCGGAAGGCAGGTCCAAAGACGGCGGTAAGGGCACCGTCGCGCTCCAGGAGGCCCACGGGCAGGATCGGCAGGCCGTGATCGCTCAGCACCTTCAGGAAGAGGCCCACGCCCGGCATCGCTTCGATGAGCACACCCTTGCCCAGGGCCTCAGGCATGAGGCCCAGGGGTTCGCCGGGCCGGCCGCCCCGGCCCAGGGCGTAGGCGATGGCCTGGCGGAGGGCGGCCGCCCGCGCCATCACCTTCTCCGGCGACCGGGGCATGACCACGAAGTCGTACATGCGGCCGACACGGCGGAAGGTCCAGCGCCAGAAGGCATCGGGCACCGGCAGGATGCCCAGTCGACGCCCGAACCACTCGCTGGTGATGATCCAATGGATCTCCGGCGCCTGCGTGCGCCGCCGGGCCACCACCTGGCTGACGTGCATGCCAGCGAAGTGGAGGTTCAGCCCCGGCCGCTCGTAGTGGTTGGCAACCAGGACGAAGGGCCCCTGGCGCGGGATGTGCTCCTCACCCTCCGCTCGCGGCCGTGGCCGGACGTCACGCAGGGTCCAGCGGGAATCGCCGGCGAGGGAGCGCCGCCGGCCCAGGAGCCAGTCGATGGCAAAGAGGGCAAGGCCGATGCGAGGGAAATGGTAGACCTTGAAGGCGCCTCCGCCCAAGGTAGGGCGATCGCTCATGAGCGGGACCCTCAGGAGCTTCCCTCAAGGCGCAGGTAGAGGAGGAGGGCGGCGAGGGACTTGGCATCCTCCAACTCGCCGGTCTCGACCATGCGGAGGACCTCCGCCAGGGGAAGCGCCAGCACCTGAATGTCCTCGTCCTCGTCGCCGCCGGCGCTGCCCGGCTCGAGGTCGGTGGCCAGGTAGGCCTGAATGTACTCCGTGGAGTAGCCCGGGGCCAGGAAGAAACCGCCCAGGCGCCGGAGGCGGCCGGCCCGGAAGCCCGTCTCCTCCTCCAGTTCGCGGGCGGCGCAGGCCTCGGGCGCCTCGTCGCGGTCCAGGGTGCCGGCGGGCAGTTCCAGCAGGGAGCGGCCAGTCGGGTAGCGGTGCTGCTGGACCAGGAGCACCTGGCCCTTCCCGTTCACGGCGACGATCGTGACGGCGCCGCTGTGCTCGACCACCTCCCGAACGGCCTCGCGGCCGCTGGGCATACGCACGCGGTCGACGCGTAACCTCACGACGGCGCCCTCGTACAGGCGGCGGCTGGACAGGGTCTCTTCTCCAGTCAAGGCGGAGTCGCCTGTGGCGAAGGTCGCGGGCTCAGGAGACTGCTCGGAGGGAGCGTCCATCAGGGAGCGGAATGGCCCAGGCGGGCGGCCGGCTGGCCGCCTACCAAATCGAGGACCATCGCAATCTCGTTGCAGCCGGGGAACTTGGGGCAGCGATAGCACTCGTTCCAGACCTTGCGGGGCAGGCTCATGACGTCCGCCTGGCGGAAGCCCAGCTTCTCGAAAAAGGCGGGGCGGTAGGTCAGGGCGAAGAGGGTCTTGAGACCCAGCGCCCGCGCCTCCTCCACGCAGGCCTGCACCAGGACAGCACCCAGCCCCTGAGCCTGGCTCTCCTCGCGGACGGACAGGGACCTCACCTCCGCCAGGTCCTCCCACATGATGTGCAGGGCCACGCAGGCCAGTATCTGCTGACCGTCACGGACCACGAAGAAGTCACGCAGGTTCTCGTACACCTCGCCCAAGGTGCGGGGCAGCATCTCGCCGCGCTGGGCGAAGTAGTTTACCAGGCTATGGATCTGGGCAGCATCGCCGACGCCCGCCTTCTCGACCCGCAGGCGTTGAGCAACGGCGCCGACTCTGCGCGGCGTCCCCGC
>Ga0315296_10000144_pt1 | contig 67707 bp, 58 predicted proteins | sample YL17G14_18_MG_FD_203921 | JGI IMG/M metagenome (GOLD analysis project Ga0315296, IMG submission 203921) | Sediment microbial communities from Yellowstone Lake, YNP, Wyoming, USA - YL17G14_18 | ecosystem: Environmental > Aquatic > Freshwater > Lake > Sediment | place: USA: Wyoming | collected... | reverse complement strand
GGATACCGAGGTATGGACTGCTCGAGAATAATTCACTATAGGGCTTCTTATGAAGCCGTTTGGGATCGGAAGGGGCCTCTACACTTCAGAGGACGAAAAAATGTCTTGACAAATGGGGAGCACTACACTCTTGAGCAGGACACTCATTGTGAGCAGAAGAAACCTTATATGGCTTATCAACGAATACATTGCCTATTACAATAACTTCAGGCCCCATCAAGGAATTAAGAACAACATTCCTCTGGACAAATTAGATGGCAAAGAAAATGTTATTTCTCCCTATTCAAGAAATATAAGAATTAAAAGGGTTAAATTTGCCGGAGGACTTTTAAGTTCGTATGTCTTGAAAGAAGCTGCCTGAACTATTTTCCAACGATCTCTCAAATTCTAATGGAGTAGTGTCCCCTTTTTCATCCATAATTCTCTTAATGCCTTTTCCCATTGATATAAAGCCTCTTTTAACCTCCTGTACTATAACCCTCAAACAAGACTCTATCCCTTCTTTATATGTATTCCATTTTCATCTATACCCTTCAATGATGTCCTGAAATAGTACAATCGCCTGCAAGAGCGTTAATAACAGGAGCAGGAATCCGTCCCGCAGGGGGTCTCCACAACTACGCTGGTTCCTCCAGTAGGAGGATAATTTGTACAGGCGCAAATATCCCGACCATAAGGGGGATATACCTCAAAAAAGTGAATTGTATTATCTCCGTTTATCCAGACATCGGTGACCCCGGTGAACCCACTTCCCCAAATATATACTTGGTAATCATACATGGGGTAAAGGGTATAACAAATATTCAAACAATTATTTAATAACGGATCGGTTTCAATTGCATATTCTATCACAGGAGGTGAGGTGCACTGTGTGCAACTTGTAAAGGCAAACTCCATGGTAGAGAGGTCAATTGAGCAGGGGTTGGCTATTTTGATATAGACATTCCCTGTTCCTGTCGTAGGGGTGGTGGCGGTGATAAGGGTATCTGAGAGGATTGTAAACTCCTTGGCAGAAAAAATTCCAAAATAGACCTGTGTTCCTGTGGAGAAACCGCTCCCGGTGATATAAACCGCTGTCTCGCTCCCCTGGCATCCCGTAATCGGGGAGAAGTCCGTAATGGAAGGGGGTGCAACATAAGTGAAGGCTTGGGCCAATGTGGTAAACCCACATGAGCCGGTGATGAGAGAGATGTCAACCGTTCCTGGGGGATGCGCTGGAGCAATTGCAGAGACAGAGAACCCATCCAGGACAAGGGTGGGAGGGGTGAGGATTCCGCCAAATGAGACAGAGGTAGTGCCTGTGAGGCCAGAGCCCTGGATGCTCACTGTAATCCCTCCACCTGTGCAGGAAAGAGTGGGTGAGACGGAATTAACCTCAAGCCCTGGCTGCGGGGACGGAGTGGAGAAGTAGTTGAAAGAGGAAGGAAGGGTATCTGATCCACATGCGTTATACACCGCCACATCTACCGCCCCTTCTGTGATACTGACCGGGGTTATAGCGGTGATTGTGGAACCAGACACTCTGGTAATCCCTGGTGAGGCCTGCCCATTAAAGGTCACCTGAGTAATAAAGTCCATCTGGGAGCCGCTAAGGGAGACCTCTGTGCCCCCAGACACGCATCCATTGGTTGGGCTGAGCCCTTCAAGCAAGGGAATGGTGGTATAGGTAAAGCCCGATGCGAGAAGCCCGTTACCACAAGTTCCAGCCACAGAGACATCCACAGACCCAAGAGTTCCAGAAGCAGGGGTCGTTGCAGAAATGAGAGTAGAGGAGACAAGTGTAAAGGCAGACGCAGGAGAGGACCCAAAGCTAACGCTATTTATCTGATAGAAGCCCTGGCCCCAGATATCCACAGTATCCCCGCCCGGAAAGCAGCCATAATTGGTTCCAAGGGATAGGATTGTGGGATCACCATAATATATATAAGAGGCAGCGAGGGTGCCTGAGCCGCAGGTCGTGATTACCTCTACATCGGCTGCCCCTGGAGTGCCTGCAGGGGCCTGAACAGTGATCTCAGTGGGGCTAACAGAGATGGGAGAGGTATTAGCCCCGCCCACACTGACCGAGACTATTTCTGTGAAACCTGTTCCGAAGACGGAAATGACACCTCCGCCCCCTGTGCATCCCTCGGCGGGAAGAATCCCGCTGGGCTTCGGAGAGCCATAATAGAGAATACCGATGGGGAGAGAGGCACTTCCGCAGGGATTCTCTACGCTCACCCCTCCGATCCCCTCTGCATGAGGAGGTACAAGGGCTACAATACGGGTGCTGCTTTCTCCAGTGAAGGCCAGGGCTGGTGTGCCATCAAAGAAAACTCCTGAGACATGAGAGAAGCCCGTGCCTGTAAGGACGACAGTCGCATCCCCCTTTTGACACAGGGAAGACGGGGAGACGGAGAGGATAGTGGGAGGAGAAGAGGAGCACGAGAAGCTCCTACGGTACTCACAGTGGATTCCCCACACCAGTAGGAAAACCGAGATGGCAATATAGGCTTCTTTACGCCACAGGCTTCTTTTCATCTGTCCACCCTGCTCTTTGTAAGCATATTATATTCACCACCCCCTGCTGTCAATGAGGCAATCTCCCTATCTCTTTATTTGACAGCCCTTGTGTGTTCATTGCCCCTTTACAAAAAGAAGAATAGGTTTTAGCATGGTATCTGCCATGGCAAAGGTCATTGTCCTTGGAGGCTGCGGGGCAGTGGGAAGCGTTGCAGCGAGGACGCTCGCCTCAGCAGGGGACTTCTCCGAGGTCATCATCGGAGACATCAACATAGAGAAGGCAAAGGCTTTCGCCTCGTCGTTTGGGACCAAGAACGTCCGGGCCGTGAAGGTTGACGCCGCTGATCCTCAAAGCACCAGGGATGCGATCAGGGGGGCGGACATCGTCCTGAACTGCATCGGGCCCTTCTATCTTTTCGTGAAGGGGATCCTCTCTGCGGCGACAGAGGCACGCATCAATTATGTGGACATCTGCGATGATGTTGACGCCACCTATGACATCCTGAATATGGACGATTCCGTCAAGAGGGCCGGGATAACGGCTCTGATCGGCATGGGCAGCTCTCCGGGCGTGACCAACATCCTTGCCAAACTTGCAGCCACCACATTACTGGAAGAGGTTGAATCTATAGACATCTATCACGCCCACGGTGGAGAACCAATTGAGGGCGAGGGGGTGATCGCCCACCGCTTCCACTGCATGTCTATTGACATCCCGCAGTTTCTGGACGGAGAGCTCAAAACGGTGAAGTTCTTCAGCGAGGACGGGATTGCCCTGCAGGAAAAGATTGATTTCCCCCGCCTCGGAAAAGGCATACGTGTCTATCCGTATCCACACCCGGAGCAGGTGACGCTCCCCAGATATATAAAGGCCAGGCGTGTCACGAACAAGGGAACAGTCCTTCCGGATGAGTATTATAAACTGATCACTGAGATCTGCCGCCTCGGCCTCCACACCAGGGAGCCCCTGGAGTTCAAGGGAAAGAAGCTAATCCCCTATGAGGTTTCTATCGCATATATACTCAAGCGCAGGGAGGAGATCCTCAAGCAGACAAATTTCGGTCCCCAGCGTGGATGCGTCAAGGTCGTGGTGGCAGGGAAGAAGGGAGGGAAGAAGCACAGCTATGTGTTCTCACTTTCCTCCGGCGACCAGGCCCTCGGCGAGGGCACAGGCATCCCGGCTGCCATGGGGGTCATCCTGATGCAGAGGGGCAAGGTGACAGGAAAGGGTGTCCTCCCTCCCGAGGGATGTCTCAACCCAATGGACTTTGTCGGCCTGATCGGAGAAATAGTCAAGCCGAAGAAGGGCGGTGCTTCATTTGAGGGAGTGATCCTTGAGAGCATTGACGAGACCGGCAAAGCGACAAGGATGGAGATATAACCCTGGGTAAGGAAAAATATATCCTGGCTATTGACCACGGGACATCCGGCGTGAAGGCAGCGATTTTCTCCACGCACGGCGAGCTTGTCACCCATGACTTCGAGAAGACTTCATTACAATTGCTGCCGGATGGAGGAGTAGAACAGGACCCGGACGAATGGTGGAGGGCGATCGTAAACACCTCCCGCAGGGCAATAGCAAAGGGGCTTGTGCCGGTGGAGGACATCGCCGCTGTAGGCTGCTCAAGCACCTTCTCCTCCACGGTCGCTGTGGGTGCGGACGGCAGGCCGCTTATGAATTCCCTAACATGGATGGACTCCCGCGGGGCCGAGTGCCTCCAAAATCTCATGAGGGGATGGGTCAATATCAATGGATATTCGCTCTCAAATATCCTCGCCTGGATCCCGAAGGCGGGGGGTGCTCCCGCCCTCTCCGGCAAGGATGACATAGGCCATCTCCTCTATATCAAGCACTATCACCCTGACACATACGAGAAGGCGCGTTTTTTCCTCGGCAGCAAGGACTATCTCAACTCAAGGCTCTCCGGCAAATTCGCCGCCTCATACGATTCCGTGATGCTCTTCTGGGTGACGGACATAAGGGACATCAACGATGTCCATTACGATGACGGCCTGATCGGGCGCCTGAAGATTGACAGGGGAAAGTTTCCGCCACTGAGATCCTCAATAGATATCCTTGGCACGATCACCCCGGAATTCGTTAGGGAGACCGGCCTGAAGGAGGACGTCAAGGTGATCGTAGGTTCCCCGGATCTACAGTCGGCCTGCATCGGTTCCGGTGCGGTGCGAGACTACGAAGGACATGTCTATATCGGCACAAGCTCCTGGATCCTATGCCATGTCCCATTCAAGAAAACAGACATTTTTCACATCATTGCATCCCTCCCATCTGCCATCCCCGGAAGATATTTCTGCGCCAATGAGCAGGATGCCGCCGGAGGGTGCCTGAGTTTCCTTGTGGACAATTTTATTTTCCATAGAAGCAAGCTGCAGGATTCAGCCCCGCCCCCGGATGCCTATCAAAGGCTGGACGATGTGGCAGGACGCGTGCCTGCAGGAAGCCAGGGCGTGATCTTCACGCCCTGGCTGAATGGGGAGAAAACCCCGGTGGAAGACCCCTATCTTCGTGCAGGGTTCCACAACATCTCGCTGACTACCACAATGGATTGTTTTATCCGGGCCGTCATGGAGGGCGTGGCATTCAACAGCAGGTGGATCCTTCAGTATGTTGATAAATTCGTCAAGCGCAGGCTCGACCCCCTCAACATAATCGGCGGAGGCGCCAGGTCGCAAACCTGGTGCCAGGTCTATGCGGACATACTCGGCAGGACGATAAGGCTGGTCAAGGACCCGGCCCTGGCCAACGCCAGGGGTGCAGCGTTCATCGCATCTGTTGCGCTGGGGCACATCAGCTTTGATGACATTCCCGGTATAATCAGGTTCTCCAAAACATTCGAGCCCAACCCGCAGAACAAGCGTTTATACGACGAGCTTTTCAAGGAATTCATTCAAATATACAGGAAGAACAGATCAATCTACCGTCGTCTTAATCGGTAGCAAGCATCCACTCCAAAATATTGAGAGGGTCATTTTATGTCATTGCGAGCCCGTCCGCCTTAGGCGGACGGCGTGGCAATCTCTTATTGTCAATGAATTATGAGATTGCGGAGCCTGTTCCGAATCCGCCAAAGGCGGATGAAGGAATCTCTTTTTTAGGGATTGCTTCGCTCCTCGCAATGACAAAATTTTTGCCTCGCAATGACCCAAAGTCTATACCGGCTAAAGCACCCCTAACATATCCTGGGAAGCAGCTCGCCGGTCAATTCCTCCAAAAGGCGGAATCCGCCTGCACGAGTCCTTAGTATGGCCTCCCCCTTTCTCCCCGGCCCCCCAACCTCACCTATTGCACATGTCTGTTTTTGATCGGAGTTTTTCAACGCTGATATTATCGCCCCGGAACCCTCCTTTTTAGAGACAATAAGCGCCCTTCCCTCGCAAGCAAGGTAAAGGGGATCTATTCCGAGAAATTCAGAGAGCGTCCTCACCGACTCAGAAATGGGAATAAGCTCCTCATCAATCAGGATCGGAACCCCTGCACCCTTGGAAAGCTCACAGAGCACCGTTGCGAGTCCTCCCCTCGTTATGTCCCTCATCCAGATTGCCCCGTCTCTCCAGAGCGGGAGTAGGAATTTCATGGATGCACAATCTGTCAGTATCTCGCCCTCCAATTCATATTCTCCCCTTGCCACCATCACAGACGCAGAGTGCTCCCCGATCGGGCCGGTCAGGATGATTGCATCCCCATTTTCAAGCGAGAGCGACGGCTTCCTTATGAGCCTTCCAACCCCTGATGTGTTTATGTAAATCCTGTGGGCCTCCCCTCTTCTGACAACCTTTGTATCTCCTGTCACGATCTTCACTCCGCATTCAATTGATTCCTTCTTTATGGAATTTAGTATCCTCTTCATGTCATCCATGGGGAACCCCTCTTCAATAATAAAGGAGAGCGAGAGATACTTAGGCTCTATTCCGGACACAACGAGGTCATTGAAAGTCCCTGCAACAGCAAGCTTTCCTATGTCCCCGCCCGGGAAGAAGATCGGGTCAACGACAAATGAATCGGTTGTAAATCCGATTTTGCCGTCCATCTCAAGAAAGGCGCTGTCATGCAGCTCCGAAAGGATTTCATTGTTGAGATAGGAAACGACCACCTTGATAAATTCCCTCATCCTCTTCCCACCCGAGCCGACGGACAAATCTACATTTTCCATTCGATCCCCCTGTATTTATAATGAACGAGACAGCTCCCCTCGTAGGAAACCATGCACGGCCCCTTTGGAGAGTCCGGATTGCAGTCCTTGCCAAACATGGGGCAGTCCTCCGGGGATATTTTTCCTTTGACAACATCGCCGCACCCGCAGCCCCTCACCCCCCACCCCTCATGCTTGAGATTAAACCTCGCATCTGTTGAAAGGGCATTGAATTTTTCCTTCAGCTTGAGACCGCTTTTCGGGATGACCCCGAATCCCCTCCACAACGAGTCCTCAACATCAAACACCTCGCGGATCAACTCCTGGGCCATTTTATTTCCCTCGGGCCTGACAGCCCTCTTATATGCAATGTCAACCATTGGCTTCCCTTCCTTCATCTGCCTCAGCACGCTCAATATGCCAAGGAGCATGTCAGCGGGCTCAAATCCTGTTACTGCGCCCGGGACATTAAATTCCCTGGGGACAAACTCATAGGGTTCCGATCCAATAATAACGCTCACATGGCCCGGGTAGAGAAGGCCGTCGAGACGTGCCTCTCCGGACGAAAGGATCGCCCTCAGTGGGGGCGGAACGAGTCTCAGGGACGTAATGAACGAGAGGTTCTTGATCCCTTTGTCAGCGGCTTCCCTCACAATATATGCTATGGCCGGAGCTGTGGTCTCAAAACCCACAGCAAGAAACACCGTCTCCTTTTCAGGATTCTCCCTGGATATAGCCAGGACCTCCTCGGGCGAATAGATTATTCTCACGGATGAAGCGGGGGCTGGATTTATTGAGAGGAGCGAGCCCTTGCTTGTCGGAACCCTCAGCATGTCTCCGAAGGATGTGAGGATGACATCCTTTTGCCGGATCAACAAATCAACGGCCCCTGCCACAACCTCATCCGGCGTTATACATACAGGGCATCCAGGGCCAGATATAAGCTCAATCCCCATTCCCCTCAGCATATTGCCAAGACCGCTCCTGAATGCCGTCACAGTATGCGTCCCGCATACCTCCATTATCCTCACAGGGGATAAATCCCGTGCGATCTTCTGAAGCTCGGATAGGAGCGGGGTCACAACCCTCCTGTCCCTCAGCTCATCAAACACCGCCTGTCATCTCCTTCAGCAGTTTCAGGGTCTCCATCGCCTCCTTTTCATCCATCTTTGTGATTGCAAATCCGGCGTGGACGATGACCCAGTCCCCTACCCTTGCGTCCTTGATCAGGGAGAGGTTTATCTTCCGATGAATCCCCCCTGTCTCGACCTTCCCATGGGAGCCTTGCTCTATCTCAATGATCTTTGCCGGTATCCCCAGACACATTTAAGCCATACGCTATCTGGCCGAGTGAGAGTGACTCGTCGTTGGGCGAGTATCTTGTCGGCCTTATTACTGAAATGCCAATCTCCTCAAGCCTTTTTTTCACCTTTACCAGGAGGATTGAATTGAGAAAGCATCCTCCACACAGTGCAACCTTCTTTATACCAAAAACCTTGCCTGCCATAACAGACATTTCTTTGATCGCCTCCACGATCGTATTATGAAACTTGCCTGAAATGCAGCCCTTATCGAGCGATTCGGCATCTTTGACGATCCCCCTTATCGCCTCACGAAAATCCAAAACAACCCCATCGCCGCTTTTTGAGGTTGAGAATCCATAGGAATTCTCAACATCTGAAGCTATTGCCTCAAGCCTCATCGGCGGCTCCCCCTCGAACTCAACATCCTCCGGGGAAACGCCGAGGATGGAGGACACTGCATCAAACAGCCTCCCGCAGCTCGAGGTAAAAGGGGAGTTCACCCCCATTCTTATGGCATTCATGACCCCCTTTATCTCCTCATCCTTTGCCCCCTTAAGAAGGCCAATCCTCGGTATGTCCTCCCCGAACGCATCCATGAGAAAGCTCATCTGCATCCTCCAGGGCCTCCTGGCCGCAAGGTCCCCTCCAGGCTGCGGCACTGGCCTGAACCATCCGATCCTTTTGAAATCCGTATAACTGCATAACAGGAACTCGCCGCCCCATATGCCTCCATCTGTCCCGAGCCCCACACCATCCAGGGAAACTCCGAGGATCGTCTCCTCCGGCCCCACCCTGTTCTCTATCATGCTTGCAAGGACATGGGAGAAATGGTGCTGGACCATGAGATGCCTTATCCCCATCTCCTCGCCATACCTTGTTGAGATGAAATCAGGATGAATGTCGGATATGACCAGCCCGGGGCTCAGGGAATAAAGTCTTTTATAGTGATCTATGACCTCTGTGAAATATCTGAAGTTTCTATAGTCCTTGAGGTCTCCGAGGTATTGGCTGGTTATTATAAAGCCGTCCTTGTATATGGAAATAGTGTTTTTTAGTTCCCCACCAAGAGCAATGGCCTGGATGTTTGATCTGAGAAAATCAGGGGCCGGCATTGGCTCAGGCACATATCCCCGCGCCCTCCTGATAAAAAGCGGGCTTGAATCAACAATCTTCATGACCGAATCATCGCATCTCATTGCTATATCCCTGTCATGGGTGACTATGATGTCGCATATCTTTTCTATCCCCTCATTCTCGTTCTTGAGGATCGGGCTCTCCATCTCGTTGGCGCTCGTTGCAACAACGAGGGACAGATCGCGCATAAACAGGTGATGAAGCGGTGTATACGGGAGCATTATCCCGTATGTGTCAAGAAAAGGGGAAATTTCATTTAGCTCTGCCTTTTTCTTGAGAAGCACTATGGGGCGCCTCGGAGACTGGAGGAACCCCTCCTCCTCTCCGCTCAACTCTGCTACTTCGCGGATCGACTCAAGATCACTTGCCATCAGGGCAAAGGGCCTTGTTTTCCTCTGCTTGATGCTCCTGAGTCTTCTAACCGCGGAAGGATTCCTTGCATCGCATATAAGATGAAATCCACCGATCCCTTTCAGTGCTACGATCTTCCCCTGCTTTACCCCCTCAACTGCCCTCTCTATCCCTCCCTCTTTTTTTGCTCCGGACTCTATCAGCGAAACCCTCGGCCCACATTCAGGGCACGCATTGGGCTCTGCATGAAACCTTCTATCAAGGGGGTTTTCATATTCCTCCTTGCACCTCTTGCAAAGCTTGAAAGACGACATGGTCGTGTTCTCCCTGTCGTAGGGAAGGGAAAATATTATCGTATACCTCGGACCGCAGTTCGTGCAGTTGATAAAGGGATACATGTGCCTTCTGTCTGAGGGATTGAAAAGCTCGTCCCTGCATTCGTTGCATGTGAATATGTCAGGGGGCGCAAATACAGTTGACTCGCCCGGGCTTGTATCCTTGATCTGAAAGCTTGATGCACCTAATGGGGAATCTTCCTCATCGTATAAATCCGTTATCTCGGACAAGGGCGGCTTGTCGCGAACAAGCCTTCTTTTGAACTCCTCCAGGCCGCTGTTCCCTTCAATATGGATCTCAACGCCGTCCGGAGTATTCCTCACATATCCGCTTAAGCCAAGCTCATGGGCAAGCCTGTATATGAACGGCCTGAATCCCACGCCCTGCACAGTCCCCCTGACCTTTATCCTTCTTGAGATCAAGGCAGGAGAAAGTCGCTCCCGATGCTCCTATCGAAGGGGCTGCAGACAAAAGGATGCACAGCTCACTTTCTCCTTCCCTTGCCCTTCTTAACCTTGCCGGGCGGAGGGCTTTTCGCCGGGCCTTTGCCCTTGAGGTGACCGGGTGGAACTTTCGCCAGGCCAGGAGGGATATGCTCCGGAGCCGCATATACCCAGGGGCCGTTGTAATAGTTGGAGGAATACCACTCCCCCTCCACCCTCAGGTACCAGATTCCCCCATCGAGATAGATGTCCTCATCCACATCAGGCGCATAGTAGAATGCTGCGCCAGGCATCAAGACCATGTGCGGTTCCGCATGGAAGACAACTGCCGGTGCCGGATGATATTGGCGCTTGGCATGACCCGGAGGGCCCCCGGGAACCACAATGCACCCGGTTACGAATAATATAATCAGCAATGAAAAAATGTTTTTTGTCTGCATGATCAGCTCACCCCCTTCCTGTCCTTGGTGCTCATGCCCCAAATCTATCCGTGCTTTTGAAATAAGTCAACCCCGTTTCAAAAAGTGGTGAAGCATCTCTTTTCCCGTGATAGAAGAATACCATCTCTAGGTCATTGCGAGGAGCCCGCCTCTGGCGGACGACGAAGCAATCCCTAATATACTGACTTTTCAGAACATGAGATTGCTTCGCCCTTGGCTCGCAATGACGAAAATTCAGGGAGATGTGATGGTGATGGCAGACCTCAGGAGGGCACCCTTGCTTCCATCCAGGTTGTCTGTGTTGTAGACGATCTCAACGGAGTTCAAAACCCCCTGGTCAGGGGCGGCCTGATAGTCTGAGTTTGATGCATCCTCAAGGGCAATGGTGATCGTGTCCAATCCGTCCTCCATATAGGAGAGGGGCAGGTAGAATTTGTCCAGGGAGTCGGGCTCCTGCTCTATCCACATATTCCGAACAGCCTTTTTCGCTGTTCCCGGCACGCCGGCATCCACACCCTTCAGAAGCCAGTCGTTGTCGCTCAGCCACCTGCCAATGAGATGGTTGTTAAACCAGATTGTCGCCATGCAGTTTTTACCAATAAGCTTAATCAGGACAGGGGCAAAGATCCCGTCCGGGTCAGGCAGCGATGATGAGGAGAACTGGGCGCGGTACCAGAGGGTCTTGCCGTCTTCAAGGACGAGCGGTGTCACCGGGGTGATGGGCTGGGCAATGGTCTGCCAGCTTGATGCGTCATACCCGGCAGAAGGATATCCATCTCGTTCCCCTTCCAGGCCAGACAAAGCTTTCCACTCGGTGAGGTTCTTCGTAGCTCCAGCAAGTTTCACCCAGGCCTTGCCGAAGAGGCCCCTTTTGGAGTCAAGGACTATGGTGGGGATGTCAAATGTTCCGGGAATATTCGGAACATGGTATATGGAGTGCCCCCAGATCTGCACCCTGAATACGAGGGAGTTTTCCCCCTGGAGGACAAGGCTTCCGGGCAGAGGGAGGTCAATGGCCCTGCCAGTGGGAAGAACAGTGCCGATATAAGCATTGTTGAGATACACAGAGACGATGTCTGAGCCAGAGTCCACATGAAGGGCGGCTGAGGTAATAGGGGATGCGGAGGAGAACCCGGTCATATACCAGGCGTGCCCCCTGTAGATCCCGATCTCTTCAAGGGGCTTGGGCTCTCCTGTCCATGAAGATTCTGCTTGCGACAGGGAAGGAATGGCTTCACTGAAGAGACTCCCTGAGTTCACTGAAGGAAGGGTTGGGAGTGTGAATGACACGGTTGCTGAGTATGCAAGTGCCATGGCATCAGCCGTGTAGGAAAAGCCCACAGACCCGGGGATCATATCGTCAATCAAGGCAGCAGGCTCAAACGGGGACAGTATAAGGACATTGCTTGGGCCCAGCCGCCTCTGTACTGTTATTTTTAAGGCTCCCTCGTTTTCCCCGGCACTTTCCAGATAATCCACATCCGAGATCATAAACTGCCTGCCTCCTGAGTCGAAGAACCAGTATTTGTTTGCCCTATCTATGGTCGTCACAATAATCTGAAGTGTCTTTCCGCCCGGCAGGTTAAGGACAAGAAATGTATCAGGAGCATGGACATAATTGAAGGTCAGCGTGGACCCATCGTTCTCAGCGATGTTTGGAGAAGAGAGGCTATTGAAAACAACCTCCGCTTCTCCACTGAGTCCAGTCATTCTCGTCTCTCCAGGAGTTCCCTCACGGCCGTAGATGACGAGGAGTTTCCGGCCATTGAAGTTTCTCAATGTGAGGATCTCGCTTGTGGAATAGGATAGACGAGGAAACCCATCTCCAAGGGGGAGGTTGACAGGGATGATCATGTCGTTCCATTTTTCATCCCCATTGGTTGTATCAATGTCTTCAAATGGAATGGTCATGGTAGTAAAGTTCGGGAAAGAGATATCCTTCACCTTGATTCCCTTGAGCCCGATTTCCTGATCCGTTGGTGTGGTAAGGACAACACCGTCGTAATGGCCCTGGTTGAGGAGACTCAGGAACACGGTGCCGTCATCAGTCTCGAGCCAGTAATTGGACCTTTCCCCTTCCTCCCATGTCCCTATATCAGTGTTGGCAACAGAAACCACGCCATCCTTTTTTGCCTCTCCGCACGAGGCAATGGCCTCGCTGAACGTATTAAGAAATTCCATCTTCCTCTTCATTGTGAAATAGTATGGGCGCAGGACGCCCCTGGGGGAGACCGGGCACCGAAAGTCTATCTGGCTCCCGAAGTAGGCAATGGCAGGATTGCTAAGGGCATCAACGACGTTTCCTGAGAATAAGGCATCTATGCCGTTCTGATATCCCTCTGCCGTATAACCCACAAAATTGAAAAGGTTGGCACCTTCCATTCCGCCAAAGATTATCCTCTGAAGAAGGGTGACGAGGCGATCCGTCTCGGATACAAGTGACGGTGTGTTGACATACAGGCCGCTATACTTTGCCCTCGAGTGGAGCTCTGACATGGCCTTGGCCGTGATCCCTTCCATGTTATAGGGACCCTCCCCTGATATAGCAGCGGTCCCCGGATACTGGTTGGGTGTTATAAGGATGCCCCCGACATTCCCTGTGCCAGCGAAGAAGGGGTTGCCCGGCGGGATTCCCGAGGCGTCGGTCAGGGGAATGGTGATCCCGTGGCCCCGGACAATGTCCCTGAGGGAGCGGAACATCCCGGGCACGTCCGGGACAGCCCCGCCTCCTAATTTCTTGAAAAGCCAGAACCAGTCGTATTCGTTCTCCAGTGCATAGAAAAGGACGCAGCCGTTCGGGTTCATTGTAAACTGGTGCCTCCTGATAACGGCGTCAACTTTTGCCAAATAGCGTGCTGAATATGCAAGGTAATCGGCATCAACCTGTCGAACTGCGACAAGGCCGTCCTCTGCCTTGCTCGGCTGAGGGCTGACGGCTTTCATGAGCCATCCCGGCAGGCCACCCCCATCGGTTTCGTTCGTGATATATGGTCCCGGCCTGATATATACATATATGCCGACCTTCTCGCAAAGCCTGAGAAAACGGTCGAGGTCATGGGTAGGGCTTGTGAAGTCAAACTTTCCTTCCTCGGGTTCATGGAAGGCCCAGGAGATATACACCTCGGCAAGGTTGATCCCTGCGGCCCTCATCTTCCTGAGCCTGTCCTCCCATTCCCCGGGCGGAATGCGGTAGTACTGTATCCCCCCTATGGGAAAGAGGGCATAATGCCCATTGAGCTTGAACCCCCTTGAGTCCCAACTAATTGAGTTGTTTGAGGGTTTCTCCCTGCACATGAGAAAACAAAGGGAGAGGGCCATGATGATACCTATCTTTAGGGCACGATGGGACATGCCATTTTGTATAATCCAATCCGTTCCGAAAAGCAATGACTTTTCAATAGGCTACAACGGCTAATCCCTGACTTCCTCTTAAAAGGTTGCATAGATAGGCAAGCTGGTGTAAATTATTAAGGTTATGTATGCTGCGACATTAAAACACTCAGGAATCAAGAAAGAGCCCAGTCCTTCTATCAAGAATGTGAGGAGCATGTATGACAATGAAAGATAGTTTTCAAGGTCTCAGAGTTAAGTTTATCGGCACGGTATGGGGCGTCATTGTGCTTTTCTCAATTGTATTGAGCACGGTTATGCTTTATAGGTCAAAATCCCTTCTCCTGACAGAATTTGAAAAGAGGGGGAGAAATATGATTGAGAACCTTGCATATAACAGCAGGGTGCCCGCCACCGTTGGAGACAAGGATAGTCTCAACAAGCTTGTGGAAGGCGCAATGAAGCAGGAAGATGTGGTCTATGCAATAATCTCCGATGCAAAGGGCAATCCCCTCGTCAGCCGCGACCCGATAGGATTTGCTGCCAAATATGCCAATGAGGCCATTTCAATGCTGGGGAAAGACGGTGCCAACAAGGCCGTATTGGCCGGCGATCTGTGGGAGGTTTCCTCCCCTATACTCGTATCCGGCGGAAAATCAACTTCGGCAGAAGAAAAAATGTTTGAAGATGTTTTTATGATGGAATCCGGAATGGGGGAAACGAAACCCAAAGAAGCTGGCAAGGATTCATTTGTTTATGCCCGCCTGGGGATATCATTGAACTCCTTAAACGATCAGATTTTTAAGAATACGCTCTGGGGGGTCTTCATCACATTATGCATGATCGGTCTGAGCATAGTATTTTCTATATTCCTTTCCGGGCTGGTTGTGAACCCAATAATAAAAATGTCAGACATTTCACGGAAGATGGTTGGGGGGGATTTTTCCCTTCGTATCCCGATAAAGGGGAAGGACGAGGTCGGACATCTGGCATCCACTATCAATCAAATGGCCGAGAACCTCCTGGGGAACCTCACTATGATAAAAGATGCTTCTTTGCGGATCAGCAGCGCATCCCAGCAGATCCTCGCCTCGTCAAAACAACACGAGAGCGGAGCGGTTGAACAGGCTACCGCCGTTGTTCAAATCGTATCAACAATGGAAGAGGCATCCCAAACCTCAAAGCAGATCGCAGAGAGCACATCAATTATTGCGAAGGACTCTGAAGAGAATCTCTCCAAGTCAATTGACGGGCAGGAGATGATGAAAGCATTTATGAAAGGAATGAATAAGATGAGGGGAGACAGCAGCGTCATCTCCGATAACATCATGAAGCTCTCAAAGAACGTCCAGCAGATCGGGTCAATAACAGAAGTCATTGATGAGATTGCAGACAAGAGCGACCTCCTGGCGCTTAATGCCGCACTTGAAGGGACCAAGGCTGGGGAGTCGGGAAAGGGGTTCATCCTTGTTTCTCAAGAGATGAGAAGACTTGCAGAGAGCGTGATGGAGTCAACAAAGGAAATCAAGAGGATCATCAAGGGGATCCAGGAGGCAATGCAGGAGACAGTGATGAGCACCGATGTTGCAGCCAGGGCCATTGAAGAGGCAGACAAACTGGCAAACTCAACCTCTTCATCCTTTCTTGGGATTGTGGACAGGGTCAGAAATACCGTTGATCTTTCAAAGCAGATCTCCATGGCGACGCAACAGCAGAGAACAGGGACCGACCAGATGGTCCAGAGCATGAACGAGATCGGCAAGGTCACCAACCAGTCTGCTTCCGCGAGCAAGGAGATAACCCAGGTAGCATTGGAATTGAGCAATCTTGCCATCACCCTCAAGGGGTTAATTGATAAATTCAAGTTCGGAACTCAAAAGGCAGGATAAAATGGAGAAAAAAGTCATTGTTCTGGACGATAGCGAGATAGCACTGGAGTTTGCACGGGCGGCACTTGAAAAGCGCGGATACACAGTAATAACCTGCCTGACTGTTTTGGAATTTGAAAGGGTCATTCCGCGCTCCAATGCCAATGCTGTTGTTATTGATATCAATATGCCGGAAATGTATGGAGACGATGTTTGTTTCATATTCAAGGATAACTTTGGCATAAAGGACACCCCCTTTATCCTTTTTTCTGACATTGACGAAGAGGAGCTTAAGGAAAAGGCCAAAACTTCCGGTGCAGACGCATATGTTTGCAAAAAGTGGGGAGGTGATAAATTGGGCCAGGTTGTAGATGAGATTGTAAAGAACAAACCAAAGACCGCATAGCATGCAGTAATATGGAGCTTGACCAAATAAAGAAAAAGCTCTTAGAGAAATTTTATGAGGTTTCAAGAGAGCGCCTTCAGAAAATGAATTCCTACATACTCTCCCTGGAGAAAACCCCGGAGGATGCCCATACAATAAAAGAACTCATGAGGGAAATCCACACCCTTAAAGGAGAATCAAGGATGATGGAATTTGCAAAGGTCGGCACCGTCGCTCATTCTCTGGAAGACCTTCTTAAAGCGCTCAACGAAAAGGGCTTTAAGATGAGGAAGACGAGCGTTGATGTCATTCTAAAGACAATGGATACGATGAGTTATCTCATAACGAACGGGGATGAAGGAGTAGATATTGACTCTCTAACAGGCACGCTCTCAAAGGAATGTGAAGGAATCAAAAAGAGGGGTGCAAATGATATTGAAGAAGTAAAGGAGGCCCCCTCAACAGCTTCATTAGAAGGAAAGCCGGTCATGTTTGATAAAAAGGATGTCGTCAGGGTGAAGGCGGACAAACTTGACAGCCTGTCTGCATCCCTGGGGGATTCATTAATATCGCATGGTGGCTCAGAGCATTTGATTGAAGAGTTAAGGGATGCGATCGGGCTATTTGACGTTTCTTCTGCCTCGGCGAGGGAGAAAGTCTCAGCCATATGGGGCAGGCTGAGGGAAAAAAGCCTTGAGATGGAGAGGCACCTTAAAATACTCGATGAGCAGTTGAGCGAGATCCGGCTTTTCAGCTTTTCTATCGTTTTTGCCCCATTTCAAAGAATGGTGAGGGACATGGCAAGTGAGGCCGGAAAAGAGGTCACGATCATCATAACCGGAGAGAACACCCTTGCCGACAGGAGGATCCTTCAGGAGATCCAGGACCCCCTTATTCATCTCATTAAAAATTCTATTGAACATGGGGTAGAAACCCCTGAGGAAAGGAGAAAAGCCGGGAAATCTGTTCAGGGGCGTATAATGCTTTCCGCATCGCAGAAGGGGGATAAAATTACCGTGGAAGTGGAGGACGATGGAAAAGGAATAGATCCGGCAAAAATAAGGGAGGTTGCAATAAAAAAGGGAATCATTACGCAAGAGGAAGCAGATGTGCTGAGCGATCAAGACGCCGTAAGGCTCATATTTCGTTATGGCTTCACAACAAAGGAAAAGGCAACGGAGTTTGCAGGAAGAGGAATTGGTATGGATGTGGTTGAGGAAAGAATGAGGGGGATCGGAGGAAATGTTGAGATAAACTCCACCGTTGGCAAGGGAACCCGTGTGATCATGTCTTTCCCCTATACAATTTCAGTGATCAGCGTCCTTCTCTTTCAGGTCGGCAAGCAGACTTTTGCCCTACCCACTTATGCAGTGGAGGAGATGAGAAAATCATCGGCCAGGGAAATTCAAAAGATCGAGGGGAAGGAAGTGATATTCGTAAGAGAAACCTCTGTCCCTCTTGTCCCAATGGCAAATGTTCTCAGGCTAAACAAATCTGGAAATGGGGGAAAAAGGCCCGTGCTTATAATAAAACACGGTGAAGACATGATTGGATGGGAGGTTGAATCTGTCATTGGAGAGAGGGAGGTTGTGATCAAGCCAATCGAGGATTATCTGAAGGCTGCGGAGATGTATACAGGAGCGACAATTCTCGAGGATGGAAGAGTAGTCCTTATCCTTCACCCATCATCTCTTTATACTGCAGGCAGGGAGTTTTTCAGCGGGAAAAGACCCGTTCACGTCTCTGAATCTATTCCTCCTCTGGAGAGGAAAAGGAAGAGAAAAATACTTCTTGTGGAGGATTCTCTTATATCCAGGGAGGTTGAAAGGGGCATTCTTGAGGGGGCGGGTTATGATGTGGATGAGGCTTCGGATGGCCTGGAAGCCCTGAAAATTCTTGAGAAGAAAAGCTTTGATCTTATTGTTACAGATATAAGCATGCCGAATCTTGACGGATTGGAGCTGACGAAGAGGATAAAAACAACGCAGGCATGGAAAAATATTCCCATTATTGTAGTTACAACCCTGGGGAGCGAAGAGGACAAAAAAAGGGGGATGGACGCCGGAGCCGATGCCTATATTTTAAAGAGCGGGTTCAAAAAGGATGAGCTTATTGACACTATAAGGAGGTTAATCCATTGATTGAGAGCGGTCCAATAAGAGTTCTTGTCGTTGACGACTCATTATTGGTGCGCGAACTTCTTGCCAATATTCTCCAAAAGGTGCCGGGCATGACTGTGGTTGGAACGGCCAGGGACGGGGTTGAAGCCTTTGAGATGACAGAAAAACTGAAGCCGAATGTTATAACCATGGATATTGAAATGCCCAATATGGACGGCCTTCAAGCAATTGAGCTTATTATGGCATATCAACCCACACCCATCCTTGTGGTCACAGGGGCCAATATTAGAGATGGAAAAGATATCACATTCAAAGTGCTTGAACTTGGGGCTCTCGATCTCATGGAGAAGCCAACCCACGCATGGGGTGACGAATTGAGGGCAAAGGAAAGGGAGCTCGTGGAAAAAATAAGTCTCCTCTCAAAGGTAAAAGTCATACGGCATGTTAAGGGAAAGGCGAAGGCGAGGAAACCAAAGCCAGCACCCTCTGTTCAGAAAGACGAAGTTATCCCTGTTGCCATTGCGTCTTCAACCGGAGGTCCAAATGCCCTTATGACGATATTGAGCGATCTAACGGACGATTCACGCGCAGGCATTGTGGCTGTTCAACATATGTCCCCGGGGTTTCTCAGGGGGCTCACTGAATGGCTTGATTCCAGCTGTTCCTTGAGGGTCAAAGAGGCTAAAAAGGGGGATAGGGTTATACCCAATTCGGTCTTTGTGGCCCCCAGCGGACTCCATATGGTTGTAGAAAAGGACGGAATCATACGGCTTACTGATGACCCACCCTTCAGGGGGCACCGTCCATCGGGAAATGTCCTCTTGAAATCCGTTGCAGAGTCCTTTGGCCCACTGGCTATCGGCATTATCCTCACAGGAATGGGTGATGACGGTGCACTCGGCATTAAGGCAATAAAGGATCATGGTGGTACGACAATAGCACAGGATGAGGGTTCTTCTGTTGTATTCGGAATGCCCAAGGCAGCAATCGATCTCGGCGTAGTTGATAAGGTTCTCCCTCTTGACAAAATATCCAATGAACTCAAAACGCTCATCTATTGAATCGGAAAATAACAGGTTGACCCGAAAAGAGTTTGCTCTCTTTCAGGATCTTATCAGCGATAGAATCGGGCTTTTTTATGATTACAGCAGGATTACTTCTGTTGAATCTGCGCTTAGAAAAAGAATGTCCGCTCTCGAAATTCTCTCTTTCAGCGAATATTACAAACTCTTGAGCTCCCGGGCTGAGCAGGATGAACTAAAGCGCCTGCTGCTTCTTCTCACGATAGGAGAGACATGCTTCTTCCGTTCCCCGGACCAGTTTAAGGCCCTGAAGGAATCCCTTCTACCGGACATTGTATCCAACAGAGCATCAAAGAAAATAAGGATATGGTCCGCTGGATGCTCAACAGGAGAAGAACCATATTCTATAGCTATAGTTCTCCTTGACCTTATCCATAATATCGGCGATTGGGACATAAAGATTATAGCAACAGACATCAACCCGACTTTCCTTGAGCACGCAAATAAGGGAGTATACTCACAGAGGAGCATGAGATTTACAAATGTGGCTTTTGGGCCAGAGATCGTGGGGAAATATTTCCTTAAAAAGGACGGAAAGTTCGCCATTAAAGACGACGTAAAAAAACTTGTTTCATTTACAACGCATAACCTTGTGAAGGACGGCCATCTTTCCAGGGACACATTTGACATTATTATGTGCAGAAATGTCCTCATTTATTACGACCGCGAAACCTTTCGGAAGACTATTGAGAATTTCAATAACACCCTGTCTGATGACGGCGCCCTCATCCTCGGATATTCCGAATCCTTATTTGGCATCACAAATAGCTTTATCCCTCTGCGTTTTGGTGACGCATTTTTCTATAAGAAGAGAAAAGGGGATGCGGGGAAAAAGGAATATATACCCCTTAAAGCGCGTGCATTTGCGCCTATATCCAAAGAGCCCCCGCAAAAGCTCACGCCTTATGAGCAGGCACTTCACTATTTCAGGAGGGGAGACTTCGACTCCGGGATAAATCTTATTCGGGAAGCATCCGAGGATCATCACCTGTCCTTTCTTACGCTGGGCAATATCTATTTTGAGAGGAACGACATATCTGAGGCAATTAATATGTATCAAAGGGCCGTAAGCATAGAGCCCTTGTCCAAAGAGGCTCACTTCCTTCTTGCCATTTCCCTCTACAAGAACGGAAAAGAGGATAATGCGATTGAAGAATTAAAAAGAGCAATCTATCTTGACAAGAATTTTGCCATCGCACATCTTTATATAGCCCTTATCCATCACCGCAGGGGTGAGATAATTAATGCAAAAAGATCCTATGAGAATGCATTGATATCACTCCAGAAAAAGCCGGAGCAGGAGCGTGTAGAGTCTTATTTCATTTCTGAGGAAGAAATATTTCCTTCCCAGAGTGTGATGTTGAGGATTTGTAAAGAAAACATCTCTGACCTTGGAGGAGGCTTATGAGCGAAACGGAATCAAAGGGGAAAAAGATACTTATCATTGACGATAGCGAGCTTACCCTTGAGCTTGTCAAGAAAACACTTTCTGCTGCAGGGTACGAGGTATATGCCGCAAGTGAACTTGTAGAATTTGACATGCTTCTGGGCAAGGTCCGGCCGGATCTCGTAATTGTTGATATTCAGATGCCGGAGATCACCGGAGATACCATTTGCAAGGTTCTAAAGGAAAAATATAGCGACATACGCGTTGTCTTGTTCTCAGGCTTGTCGGATGATGAGCTAAAGCTCCTGAGTGAAAGGGTGGGGGCCGATGGATATATTTCAAAAAAGCATGGGTTAAAAGAATTGTCGGATCTCGTAATGATGGTTATTGAAGAGGTCCTCCTGTAATCCAACATGGGAAAAGTAATCAAAGCTTTAATAGTTGAGGACTCTGCAGTGACCCGGCAGCTCATTATCTATGCCTTGAGGGGAATAGAGGGGATTGAAGTGGTTGAGGCAGCCGACGGCATAGATGGTTACAGAAAAGGCACCTCACAGGATTTCAATATCATCTTTGTTGATATAAACATGCCGCTTATGGATGGATTTACCCTAATAAAAAAGCTCAGGGAAAATGCATCTACAAGTAAAGTTCCCATTGTTGTAATATCAATAGAGGGCGCAAAGGAGGACCAGGAAAGGGCAAAGCAGCTTGGAACGAATGCCTACCTTAGCAAGCCTGTAAGGGCCCCGGAAATTACCTCTATTGTTAAAGATCTGCTTGGAGAAAAATAATGGAAACCAGGGACTATCTCCATTTTGCCCTTGCAGAGGAGATTTATGCCATAGAGGCAAAGGATGTTGATGAAATCATTCAATCTCCAAATATGACGATGGTCCCAACCGCACCCGAGTATATAGAAGGGGTATTTCATTACAGAGGGGCAATCTTGCCTTCTGTTGATCTAAAGAAGGTCCTCAACATAACGCATGAAAGCGATTCGGGCAAATCCCGTTATCTCATCATTCGACCAAAGGATATTACAATTGCATTAAAGGTTGATAAGGTCCTTGGCGTTTTTACCATGAACACGAGCGATCTTGAGGCACCGGTTCCCACTCCCTCGGTTGAAGCGGGATTTGTGAGGGCTCAGGCAAGACTCAATGAAAGGATTGTCCTTATTCTCGATGGCAACAACCTTATTGAGGGCACAAAACTGAAGAAAGGATAAACAAAGGAGATCCGGGCATGGAGGGTGTAGTTTTATTCAATCTGGGACGGCTCAAGCTCTGTGCATCAATCCAACAGGTTCTCGGGATAGAGAGACTTATCGGCAGAGACCTGGGAGAATACGATGAGATGGGCAACCTCATTGTGCCCGGTCACGGACCAACTGAACTCATTAATATATCTGAGTTGCTTGGAGAACCCATGAGAATTGAAAATTTCAGGATACTTGTTGCTAATGCGGGGAAGAAGAAAATGGGGCTTGTTGTTGATAGAATCATAGGAGCAATCAAATTATCAAAAGAGGAAATTTTCCCTCTTCCATATATATTTCAAGGAACTCTCTTTCCCGCCTTTAAGGGTTTTGTTAAGGTTGGGAATGACATTTTTTTGCTGATCGACCTGGGGAGGCTCTATGAAGAATTTACTGCTAAGAGTTAAGATCAAGCTTCTTATTGAGTGCTTCCTTACAAGCACCATCGGAGTCCTTATCATTTTCCTCCTTATGCGCGAGCCATTTACATTTTTACTGGTAAGGGCAGATGTCGTTATGATGCCTGTTGTCCTCCTCGCCCTTACAATCACTGGGATCATCCAGACTATAGCCAACGACCGCTGGCTGAAAAAGACCTCCTCCTACCTTGTTCCGGAATCAGACAGGGAGAAACTCGAGGAACAGAAATACCGCTATACCTTCGCCATTTTTGGCATTATTATAGGTTTTGCTGTAGTTGGGTTTTTTATCACCTTAACAATCTTTAACCTCACTTTAAAGTATATCATCATATATTTGCTTATTGCGATATTGCTTGGCGCTATTGTCTCTTTCTCTTTCTACTTTACAGAAGGCAGGGAGTGGACCGGTCAAACAGAAGCTATTGGTGCCCTTGAGGAAATTATTGCCTTTCCTTTGAGGTCAGCGAGCTTGTCGTTTTCCCTATGGGTTTTAGCCAGCTCTATCATCGCTATTGGACCATTTATCCTTGGTCTTCCCGTTTCTTTATCATTATATATTTTAGTTGCAGGAATAAGCTGCGGGTGTCTTGCGTTCCCCCTTCAGTATCTTCTCTTCAAGAACACTCTCAAGGAACTCTTAAAAAATATGGACATCCAGAGTATCACAGGACTTGAAAAACTCTCATTTATCACAATTGGCATAAGAGAAAAAATCTTTATCTTTCTCTGTGCTCTTGTCATGTTCTCAATTGCCTTCTCCACAATGATGGGCTATACGCGGATGACCATTGTTGTTCAAGAGGCAATATCCAAAACCGAGGGGGGATTTCTACCTTTTCTCGCACGCTCCGGAGGGTTTGAAAACATACTTGCTCTGGATAAAGGGAAAGGATTTGTGGTGGACTATTCTGGCAAAAGCCTGATCAGCTCACCTTCCCCTGAGACACTTACCAATGAGATGGTTGAGGAGATGAAGAAAAAGGGAAGCGGCTTTCTGAGAGCTTCCAAAAGAAATGACCTCTTTGTCTTTCATACTGTGCCCGAAAAGAATGCAATAATGGGATTCTTTCACCCTGAGGATGAGCTTAGCGAGATAACATCAGGGTTTAGGAGCCGGTCATTCTACCTTTTTATAATCACGCTTTTCCTCTGTGCTATTGTCGCCATCCTGACCGCCAGGGACATATCAGGGCCGATAAAAAAACTTGTGGCATCAACAAAAAATATATCAAAGGGTGATTTTTCCTCTGGCTCTTTGACTATATCAGAAGATGAAACTATGGAGCTGACATCCAGCGTAAAGGCCATGTCAGATAGTATCAAGAACCAGATGAGTATTGTCCAGCACATATCCGGAGAGATTTTCTCTGCCCTTGATACTGTGCTCCCATTCTCAGAAGAATTTTCAACAAACGTAGCATCCCAGTCTGCAACGATCAGTCTGACTACATCTACCATAGAGGAGCTCTCGCAGATCGCACGGCAAATTGATGATAATGCATCACAGGTTTCCAGTGTGGCTGGCGAGGCGCTTTCTGCCGGAATGGTAGGACAGCAAGCCATGACTGCATTTGCCTCAGGGATGGAGGATATAAAGGCAAGTATGCAGAGGATTTCTGAGGCCATGAACAAGCTATCAACAAAGGCTCAGCAGATCGGATATATTGTGGAGGTCATAGATGATGTTGCAGATAAGAGCGACGTGCTCTCCCTGAATGCTGCTCTCGAGGGCATAAGGGCAGGAGAGGTTGGCAAGGGATTTATCATCGTGGCAGACGAGATGAGGAAACTGGCCGTAGATGTTCTTGGTTCCACAAAGGAGATAAGGGAGCTAATAAAACAGATTCAGGACGCCTGCTCAGAGGCCGTGCTGGCAACCAAGTCGGGAGTAAAAACAACTCAGCAAGGCGCTGATATGACATCGTCAGTAGAAAAATCATTTGAGAAGATCCTCGAACACATCAAGAAAACGAGCGATTCTGTTAAGCAGATCTCAGTTTCCACACATGAGCAGAGGGGCGGGACAGATCACATTGTCAACAGCATGAACGAGATGGCTGAAATTTCCGAAAAAAGCGTATCGGGTGTGCAAATGGTTGTTGAAAGCCTCTCCCGGCTGAGTGACCTCGCAAAGGCGCTCATGAAGCGTCTTCAATAACCCCTCCTCTTCAGGAAGTAATTCTCATCAGTAGGTCTTTAGTTACACTCTTTATGAGCCGAAACGGATTGAATCCGATTGGGTAAATAACAGGAAACTGGAAATCCTTTGATCTTGATTCCTCAATACTGCAGCCGATGACCTCTATATTTTTCAAGCTTCCAGGACCAAGGCCAAGCTCCCTGGCTGCCGTGAGATAGACAGGCTCCTGCTTTGCCCCCAGGATTTCAGCAAGGACCATATCAATAGCAACCCCGTCCTGGCCAGCAACAACCACCCCGAGCTGCTTTGGCCTCCCCTTCCGGGGACCCTCTCCCTCCATTCCGACAATTCCGTCAGCGATTGTAATGGCTGGCCTCACGGCAAAAAATATTTCAAGGAGCATTTTGCCAAAGTATTCAGCCCTGTGACCGAGGATGACATGCCTGAGGGCTTTCCTCTTTCCGTTCATGCAGCCAAACATGTTCTTCACTGCACCCGTATAACCGATCTGTTGATGGGCCTTAATCTTGGGCAGGTTGATAACAACATCTGCCTCAAGCACAGCCCTGTCAATAGTGGGGCCAATGCCCGGATAGAACCTCTTCTCAAGTTTGATGCGGACAGGGTCTCTAAACTCAACGAGCTCTATTCCCAGCTTCCTTGCAACATCCAGAATTCCAGCCTTCAGCGCCACCTGTGTTGCGCTCCCGAAGGAGGGGCTATCCCCGATGAATGGCATTGCATCTGCTTCCATAACAAGTTTTGCCACCTCCTGGATGAAAACGGGATGGGTAGTGACGGCCTCATCTGCTGTGGCAGGCGCAAGAAGGTTCGGCTTGAGAAGGACTCTCTGCCCTTTCTTCACAAATGCGCCAATTCCTCCAAAATGGGAAAGGGCCCCCGTTATAGCCGCCCTCACCTCATGTGCCGAATACCTCTCACACCTTTCTATCGCCACCCTTGGGGTCTGGTGTTCCACCGGGTTATATGCGGATGGGGATGCGGTTATCTTTTGAACGGGCAACCTTCTCGAAGGCGGCAGCCCTATTTGAAGTGAGTGTGTCCAGTTTTTTCCCATTTTTGTATATGGTTATGATCAGGTTGGCAACCTTGGTATTGTTACACCAGAGCTTCTCTCCGTCAGGGTCAGTGTATTCCACCCCTATGAAATCCTCTGTCCTCGCACTCATCTCTCCGGAGAAGGTAAGGTCTCCGCTTCTGGCATTAAAGCTCCAGCGCGGCAGCTCTGTGCGGCTCTCGTTTCTTATGGAACGCAGAAAGCCGTTCATTGCATAATCCATCCCCTTCCATTTTATGAAAATAGGGTTCACGGCAGGACTGACCCAGGGTCCAATCCTGACCCGGCCCGAGATGCCCTCAAAGACGGCTTCCGGGTCCTCGGCGAAGGCGTTGCAGTGTCCCCATGTCCACATCTCTGCGTGCTTTGTCCCCCAGAGGTGTGTCTGCTGACCCGGCTCGTTCTGGCACTCATAAGTCCTTCCGTTAACCTCTATCCTCCCCGAGATCCTCGTGTCGAAATGGGGAGAAAGAACCTTGGTCCTGGGAAGGGCGCCACGATACATCAAGTCAATGGGAAAATGACGAAAAGACATCCTGTTGATTGAAAATGAGAGATTCCAGCGGAGAGATGAACCGTATTTTTTTAACTCACCCTTTGCCCCTGTATGATAAAGAGCCGAAGGACCGATCCTTAAATAGAATCTTTCACGGGAGAACTGTGTTTCTGAGAGAGGATAGGTTTCCTTTAATGCAAAGTTGTTATTTGGATTGGATGGGTCATAAAAAATGCCCCACAGCTCTGCAATGGCCTCCCCTTGCAGAGGGGACAGAAGGGTGTATCTGAGCCAGTATCCTGTCCTGCTTTGGAGGTGGTTGAATTTGATGTAATAGACCTCATAATGTCCCCTCCTCCCATCCCATCGTAAGATATTATCCTTTTCCGCCTGGCAGATCAGATAAGCTCCTTTGTTCTCATACGACCCATTAAAGCCATGTGCACTATTATATAAGATTTAACTATGTATGTAGAGACATCGAAGGGCGCATACCTCTGGTTTTCGCAATATTAAGGACGGTATAATATGTCGATGATCAACAGGAGAGAATTTTTCGGGAAGTCAGCCCTCGGCCTTCTTGCCCTCTCTGGGACGGGTGGCATGAAGTCCATAGCCTGGGGTTCCGGGAGCAAAGAGGATCAAGTGAATGACAAAAAAGCGGTGATATCCCTGGTCAAGACAGGAGACAGAAAGTCCGGCGTAAGAAGGGCCATTGAACTCCTGAGAACCAATCCTGTGAAGGACAGGAAGGTCATGATCAAGCCCAACTTCAATTCCGCCGACCCCGCCCCTGGTTCCACACACAATGACACCCTGGAAGAGATCATCAAGTCGCTCCAGGATATGGGAGCATCCAGTATAACGATAGGAGAAAGGAGCGGTTTTGCAGGCTTCCTCAACACAGGGAAGATCATGGCACAGAAGGGGATCCCCGACCTGGCGAAACGGCTCGGTGTTGATGTAATCAGATTTGACACCCTCAAGAAGGATGAATGGAAGAGGATTCAGCCCAAAGGAAGCCATTGGATCAGGGGATTTGATGTCCCCCGGCCCCTCCTGGAGTCAGAGGCCGTTGTGTCAACATGCTGTCTCAAGACCCACCGCGTCGGAGGACACTTCACCATGTCTTTGAAGAATTCCGTTGGGATTGTGAAGACCTCGTTCATGTCAGAGCTTCACTCCTCCCTCCTGAGCATGAGGAAGATGATCGCAGAGATCAACACTGCCTATTCTCCATGCCTTATTGTCCTTGACGGAGTTGATGTGTTTACAGACGGGGGGCCGGACACTGGAGAGCTGAAGAAAGGAAATGTGGTACTGGCCGGCGACGACAGAATTGCAATTGACGCAGCAGGTGTGGCCATTCTGAAAGAGCTCGGCAGCAACAAGAGGATCACATCCATGAAGATCTTCGAGCACGATCAGATCGCCAGGGCGGTGGAGCTTGGCCTCGGTGTGCCCTCTCCTGACAGAATTGAAATCGTTACCGGCGACGAGGAGAGCAAATCCTACGCCGAAAAAATCACATCCATCCTTCTACAGTCATCTTAAGTTGGTCAATCCTGTTAGAAGGTTTTTCAGGGGAAATTAAGCGAGGAAAATAGTTGCATATGGAAACAATTATGGTAGTATTATCCCTGCTCATGCAGAAAATATTTCGAAAATTACTGTTGGGTTTTGCAGCCTGCCTTTTGATCCAGGCCTGCGCGACCCCCATGGTCTATGTGCCAGTAAGCGCAAAGATCACGCGTCCAGCCGAGTTTTCCCTGAAGGGAATAAAGAAGATCGCAGTTATGGACTTCAAGGGCGACACCGAACTTGCGCAGGCCCTGCGTGGATCCCTCGTGTCCTCTCTTTTTGAGGGGAAAAGATTTACTGTTCTTGAGCGCCAGGAGATGCAAACACTCCTTGAAGAGCAAAAATTAACCGGGGCGATCGTTGATGAACGCAGCGCCCAGATAGTAGGCAAGATGCTTGGGGTGGACGCACTTGTAATAGGCGAACTGAGCGGTGAGAGGGTGGAAGAAGCGGTCCGCAATGTCCAGGACATCAAGGCAAAGGGAGAAGGCACGCCTGGGGGTGAAACTGCTCCCGAAGCTCCTGCTGAAGGAGAGGTTCAGGCCAAGGAGACATACCAGACGCTCATCGCACACATAAGGGTGAACCTCCGTGTAGTCCATATAGGGACCGGGGAACTGGCAGCAGCCAAAACAATAAGCTTGAACCAGAAATGGGCTGAGAGCAACACTTCTTGGGGCAATTCCACTCAGTCCCTTCTTCCCAATGAAAAGTATCATTATGTAAGCCCCCTTCCGGAAAAACAAGATGCCTTGAAGGACCTTGCCTCTCTTGCCGGGCAGGCCTGCGCCCGGGCAATCACCCCTTACACAGATGAGGTGAACCTGGTTTATGAGCGCGGATGTCCAGCAATGGAAGAGGGTTTTGCTTTCCTTGATGCCGGCCTTATTAAGGAGGCTCAGGAATCCTGGGAAAAAGCTGCTGAGGAGGACCCTGATAACCCCTCAATCCATTTCAACCTGGGGGTTTTTTACGAGACCCAGGGAGAGGTCATCAAGGCCAGGGACCAGTACCGCCGTGCCATGGAGATTCGCCAGGACAGGAGGACAATGGAGGCCTTCGCCAGGATACGCAATCGAGTTGGGGAAGCCGAGAAACTGAAGTCCCAGATTGGTCCAGAATAAAACTGATCCCGCAATAACGTTCTATCGCTTGGGCTGTTCCACTCCGGGAATCTGGAGAAAGGGAACTGCCCCGCCCAGATACTGAGGCAGGACACCATTCCATTTTTCAATGGATTTCTGCTGTAGGATAAGGGGCGTCAGGGTCGCCCTCACTATTTCGTTTGCCCTCGCCCTCCCCTCTGCCTCAGCAACCTCGGCCTCAGCAAGGGTCCTTTTCTCCTGCAATGTATATTGAGCTTTCTGGGCAGCCTGCTGGGCGGACATTTTTTCCCTTAATGCCTTCTCGATCTCCTCTGGCAGGTAAGACGCTCCCCAGTTTACGGTGTCAATATTGAACCCGAATTTTCCGAGCTCGCCCCTGAGCTTATCATAAACCTCCTTCTGAATAACCTCTCTTTTAGTAGAGATGATATCGGTGAGCGGCATCTTTCCTGATATGTTCTGGGCAATAGTGATGATCATCCTGCGGACAATGGTGTTTTCAATATCCTCTATGGGCGATCCACGGAAGGACCGGAAAACATCTGCGGCATGCTCCAGATCGGTGTTATAGGTGACGCTGATATCCTGTTTAATATGCTGGCCGTCGCTCGTCGGAAGGTCTATGCTGTCGTCTCCGTGTGCCCCGCCCTCCTCGCCTCTCTTGACCATCGTGTAAGTCCTCAGGGCAACCGGATAGTTCTGGACCCTTGTAATCCAGGGGATCCGCATCGTGAGGCCCTGATCCACCGTATAGAGCTTTCCGGACAGGATATTGAATACAACACCTGCATCACCAGGCTTGATTATGATGAAGCTGCTCCACAGCCCGGCGAGCAGGAATATACCGATGACAAGGGATATTGCCCAGGCAATTGTTTTTCCGGTGCTCATCTTTTTCAAATCGTAATATTCAGCCATGGCATTCCTCCTTTTGTCTGATTTCAGCAATCGGCATTCAATTCAGCTTATTCCCTTCCCTGTCCTTCGGCGGAGGGAGCAGAACTACAGGTGGCCTTGGTGGAGTCCCTGGCCTGTCAATCCTCCTCTGGATCCATCTCCTGAAAGGGCGCAGTGCCACCACTACAACCAGGAAAACGATCACTGCCCCTGCAATTATGTCAAACCAGACCATGAAAATCTGTCCGCTCCAGAACAGAACATAACTTCACTCGTTTTTCTATTGACAACCCTTTTTTTTCCAAAGATAATGTCATAAACTCATAAACAATGAAGCGAAGCGGATATTATTTCATATTGCTAATCCTTCTCTTTGTGTGGGGATGGGGCTGCACTCGTGATTCTCTTCACCAGGAGGCAGAGGAGCCTGATTATCTCACTGTTCTCCAATCAACAGGCCTCACCAAATATATGGGCATTGAGCCTGAAACAATGGACCAGATGGGGGAATGGGAGGTATATCACTACGGCACAAGTTCACAGGCCATTTGCCTTGAGGGCGCGGAGTTTGTGGCCGCACTTCGGAGAGGCGACCCGAAAAAGGTCATGCTGTATCTGGAGGGCGGAGGGGCGTGCTGGGATTACTTCTCATGCTATGGACTTCCAATGGCAAAAAAAGCGCCTACAGATCAAGGAGGTTCAATACCGCCCTCCTCGGGGGGGGGATTTCTGATCACGGACAAGACCACCAATCCTCTGCGTGATTGGAGTGTGGTCTATGCCTACTACTGCGATGGAAGCGTGTGGTCCGGGGATAATGATGTCACCTATGAAGAAGGGGGGCCTTCCGGCGAAAGCAGACTGACCCATCACCATGGCCTCAAGAATCTCTCTGCTGCCATAACGCTTATGAAAAAGAATTTCCCATATCCCGATAAAATCCTCGTCTCGGGAAGCAGTGCTGGAGGATATGGCACGCTGATTGGATCTATGGCCACACGGCTTCAGTATTCCTACACTCCCATGTTTGTCATCAACGATTCGGGCCCAGACCTTGTTAATCCAAAATATCCTTTTCTCACGGAGAGCGCCAAGAAGAACTGGAAGTTTGAACAATTCCTGCCGGAGGGAATTGATTGCTATAGGTGCGACGAGCAGATGTTGTTTATTGTCGGCTGGGTTCTGAATAACGACCCGATTATTAAATACGGCCTGTTTTCATATTACAATGACCTGGTGATCGGAAGTGTCTTTTTGGGGCTGAAGGGGGATCAATATAGGCAGCTTCTGGTGGGCATAACGGACGATCTACACGCCATGCATCCTGAAACATTCAAAAGATTCTTCATTGAAGGGTATTCTCACACGATTTTCGAGCTGTCCACATACTACTCTGCGGATGTCAGAGGAATTCACTTCAACGAATGGGTAGGCGACCTCGTCAACGATTCCCCTGACTGGGCAGACCTTCTTCAATAACCAGTTAGCTCCCTAATATAATTTACTGTCTGATGGTCTCTATTCATACCTAAGGGCATCAATGGGGTTAAGGAGCGATGCCTTCCTCGCAGGATACATGCCGAAGATGACCCCGATGGATGCCGAGAAGAAAAAGGCCAGGAGGACGGCAGGGATAGAGACAGAGGTCGCCCACCCGGCAACCCCGGATATGACCTGAGTGATGAGCCAGCCCAGTGCGATCCCGGCCATCCCTCCAACCACGCTGATGACCACGGATTCAGTCAGGAATTGCGCCAGGATGTCCCCACGCCGCGCCCCGACGGCCTTCCTCAGCCCGATCTCATGGGTGCGCTCCGTGACGCTGACGAGCATGATGTTCATGATCCCGATCCCCCCGACGAGGAGCGAGATCGCCGCAATGGAAGCCAGGAGGTATCCCATGGTCTGGCTTGTCTGGGTCAGCGCCTCCTTTATGTCCGCCATGTTATGGATGTGAAAGGCGTCCTGCTGCTGTGAGAGTGGGACCTTGTGGCGGCTGAACAACAAGTCAAGGACAGCCTTTTGAGTGGGATCAACATCCTCCGGGTTTTCCGCCTCAATATCAATGAAATCCACATAATCCTTCCCCATTAGCCGATGCATGGCGGTCATCACTGGGATAACAATTACATCGTCCTGATCCCTCCAGCCTGTGGCCCCCTTCTCCGGGAGGATTCCGATCACCTGGAACCCCACCTTGTTGATCTTGATCATCTCCCCAAGCGGGCTCTTATCCCCGAAAAGCTCCCTGACCACGGTCATCCCGAGGACAGCGACCCGTTTGCGGCTGAGGTTCTCCTGCTGGATGAAGAACCGGCCGATGGCAGGTTCAGAGGTATGAATCTGAGCATAGGAAGGGCCGGCCCCAAGAATCTGGGTGCTCCAATTATTGTTCATAAAGGTAACCTGGCCTCGCCCCTGAACATTGGGAGATACCGCCTTGATGATGGGAATATGCTCTTTGAGGGCCGAGGCATCCTCCAATGTCAGCCGTGTCACTGTCCCTACATCCAGGGAAACGCCCCCGGCACGTGCTGCGCCCTGCCGGACGACAAGAAGGTTTGACCCCAGGGATGATAGCTGTGCTTCTATGGATTTCTGTGCTCCACGGCCCAGTGCCATCATGGCCACCACCGCCGCAACGCCAATGAGGATGCCCAACACAGACAATGCAGTCCTGATTTTATTCGCCCCCAGGGTCCTCAGGCCCTGACGGAGGTGCTGCCAGAGATCGGAGATTGCGAAGCTCTTTGAAGGCACAGGGCCTGGAGGGGACGGCGGGGCAAGAACCTGAGACGGACTGGGACCGTTCCGTTCATCGGAAAGGATCGTGCCGTCTCGCATCCGTATGAAGCGGCTGGTGTGCCGCGCGATGTCTTCCTCATGGGTCACGATGACTACGGTGATTCCCATCTCGTTAAGCTTTGTGAGGGCAGTCATTATATCTTTCGCGCTCTCGGAATCCAGGTTGCCGGTCGGCTCGTCTGCGAGGATTATCCTGGGATTATTGATGAGGGCGCGGGCTATCGCAACTCTCTGCTGCTGCCCGCCGGAGAGCTCGTTCGGCCTGTGGTCAACACGCTGCCCAAGCCCTACCCGGTCCAGGAGGGCCCGGGACCTATGGAGGTCTATGCGGTGCGCTGAATATAAAAGAGGCAGGGCTGCATTTTCCAGGGCGCTCATCCGGGGGAGGAGGTTGAACTGCTGGAAAACAAACCCTATGGCGTCGCGCCTCAGGGCTGCCAGGTCATCCTCACTTAGGCGGGAAACCTCTGTGCCGTTTAGACAATAGGAGCCCGAATCTGGGATATCAAGAAGACCAAGGATGTGCAGAAGCGTTGATTTCCCCGACCCCGATGGGCCCATGATGGCCAGGAATTCCCCGGACCCGATGGTCAGGGACACCCCTCTAAGGGCTGGGACTGTGACCTCTCCCATCCTGTAGGTTTTGTGGATGTTGTTCAGCTCTATCACGGTATTTACCTTGATTGCCTCCTCTGGCCGGGTGGTGATGGAATAAAGGGATTGGAGCCGGTGCTAACCTTGCCGCTTGCTGAAGTGAACTGAGGGATGAGAATCGTCTCCCCCTCAATGAGCCCGGATACGATCTCCACCTGCTTACCATCGGACATCCCTGTCGTGATGGTTTTCTCCGCCGGGGTCCCGTTTTGCTGTTGCCCCTTGGTGAGGACATAGGAAGACATGTCCCGGCTTTTGACGGCCTCAGAGGGGAGGAGTAAAACATTCTTCTTTGATTCAATCACAAAATATACATTTGCTGTCATTCCGCTCTTCATAAATGGAGGAACGTGGTCGGGAAGGACATTTACAACATAGGTCGTCACATTGCTGACTGTCTTGGCGTCATAGGCGATCTTTTCCACATGGGCTGACATCGTTTGGTCAGGATAGGCATCGAGGACAATCCTGGCCCCCTGCTTGAGTCGGATCTTGGCGATGTCGGTCTCGTCCACCTGGGCATTGACAATCAGCCTGTCGGAAAGGGAAAAGCACGAGTCATTGTTGGAAATGGTTTGTCCCGGCTCCACATTCCTGAGAATGATCGTTCCGTCCAATGGGGCGAGGATTGGGGTGGCCTTGTAGAACTCCTCCCACTTCTTTATCTCCGCCGGACCCCGCGCCCGGGCCGCATCAAGGAGGGCAGCCCGCTCCGTGGAGCTCATCCAGGCGATGATCTGCCCCTTTTTAACATAATGCCCTTCGTCCGTGAGCACATTTTCAATGCGCCCCGAGACAGGGGGCTTGATTTCCAGCCTGTTCTCAGGCTCCACGACGCCGGTGCTGAAAATGATCACCTCCATATCCCCCTTTGTCACCGAAACTTCCTTGTATGTGACAGTGGAATTACTTTGCCTCTTCCAGATGAAGACCCCTGCTCCTAGGACCAGAATGATTCCGAGGATAATAAAGAGTTTCCACAATCTTTTTATTCGTCCACTTTCTGTATTCATGGGATCGCTCCTGTTCCCAGGGCCTGCTCCCAGGACGCCTCGCTGACGATCCTGTCGCGTGTGCTCTGGAGGACATTCTTCTGCCTTGCGATCAGGTCGTTTTCAATGATGTCCCAGTTCTCAAAGCTGAGCAGGCCGTTATTGTATTTGCTCCTCCCGATCTCCTCCCGGGCCGTGGCGGCTTCAAGATAGCTCTTATCAACCTTGAGCCTCTCAACTGCCTCTATGAAGCCGGTCAGGGCCTGGGTGAGCCGCGTCCGAACCTCGTTGTCAACACTGGCCCTGCTGGATGATGCCGCAGCCAACACCTCGAGGGCGCTCCTGGTGAAGTAGTAATCCCGTCCGCCGCTGAACAGGGGGTATGAAAGGGTCACTCCCACTGACCAGGCATCGGTGGTGGGAAAGAAGGTGTCGCCCTGCCGCCCAATTGACCCTACAAGGGCAAGGCTGGGAAGAAATGGGCCCCGTGCCAGGGTCACACTTCCCTCCGCAGACTTCTCAATGGCCTTTGCCTGCCGGTGATCCGGTGTCCGCTGGACAAGCTCAACGATGGCAGGATCTTTTGGCGGCAGACTGACCGGCACCGCGCCGTCAACACGGAGATCATCATGGCGATCTCTCCCCAGGATCCTGGCAAGCTGGCTCTGTGCCACACGGATGGCATCCTCAGCCTGGAGCGCCCCGAGCTTTGCATCGTTCAAATAGGCCCTTGATAATAGAAGGGAGCCCTTGTTCTCGTTCCCGCTTTGGAAGCGAAGCTCCACGAGGTTAAAGTTCTCCTCTCGCCTCTGGATGATATTTTTTGCAAGCTCCAAAGAGTGTTGGGCGTAGAGGAGCCCGGCAAAGGCCGATTTGAGGTCATAGCTCACCTTTGCCCTCACTGTGTCCAGGTTGGCTTGCGATGCCTGGGCGTTGGCCTCTGCCTGGTGCCATTTTGCCCAATCCTGAAATCCCGAGAAAAGGTTCTGGCTGCCGGTAATAGATGCGGAATATGAATTGCTTGATGTCCCCCGAGAGGTGGTGCCCAGGGATGATTCGGACAACCCGGATACATGTTCGCGCGATGCCGACAGGGACGCCGTGATCTGGGGGAAATATCCGCTCATTGCCGCATGGGCGAGGAACTCCGATGATCTCAAGTTTTCTTGTGCGGCCCTGAGGTCGGGATTTTTCTGCGATGCCTCCTGAACGCAGTCCTCCCATGACAGAACATCAGCAGCGGCTGTTCCCGCTATGCACACAACCCCTATCAAGAGGACGAATAGATGCCTCATTGTTTAATACCTCCCCGGAACAGGTTTTGGAGGAGGAATTATGGGGATGGAGGGCCTTCCGGCGGAGGAGGCGGAGGAGGTGGAAAATGCCCCTCCCTATGGGAGATCGCCATCTCTCTGATCTCGTGTTCTATCCTTGGCATTGCAACCACAAGCCTCGCCTGTTCTTTTAGGGAGAGGAATCCTTTTAGTTCTTTCCTGAAACCTTCTTCTGCCCTGCACCGCTCCTCAAGCAGCTTTTCAACTTTATCCAGTATATCTTTTATTTTCCCCTCATCCTTTTTTTCCTCTAAGGTCTGCTCCATCTCTCGCGCAAGCTCGTGCATCCCTTTCATTATCTTTCTCCTGCTTTCCCTGTGCTTTTTCAAAATGGAATGGAACTTCACCGACCTCTCTTCGTTCAGTCCAAGCTCCTCTGAGAGCCTCATGGCCCTGAGCAATTCCACGCGATCCACAACATCCCGCATCTTCGGCCGTTCATTTTCCCCGGCCCACGCCATTGCCCCAGAGACACAGATCACAAGTGCCATTATGATTATTTTTTTCATGTTCCCCCCTCTCTTAAGGTACCCCCTTCCATTTTTTCTTCAGAGAATCTATCAGCATCTGCCCCTCTTCATAGCTGAGGCCTTCTGCCAGGGACCTCCAATCCTCTTCAAGCGCTTCCCACACCGCAAGAGGTTCCCCCTTCTCTAACACATGCTCAATAGCACCCCTGTAGAAAAGTTCAGGATCCTTCTCTGCGAAAGAATCATAAATGTCTTCCTCATACTCATACGACAAGGTCATTTCCTCCCCTGGAGGAGAAACCTTTTGAGGGACAAGGAAAAAGATGAGCAGCGCCATTGCAGGCACAGCCAACAGTGCCCATCGCGGTTCTAAACGGGGCAATGGAATCTTCAGCCAGAAGGGTTTCTTTGTGCCCTCTTCCCTCAGCCTCCTAAGCAGGATTGCCTCAAAAAGCGGTGAAGGCCCCTCCTCTGAGGAACCAAGAGCATTCATAAGTTTTTCTTCCGCGGCCCTAAGCCCTTCCATCTCTTTCCTGCACTCAGGGCATATCCTCAGGTGCTCTTCCACTACCGGGATCTCTTTCTCCAGGTGCTCGGACAAAATCTTTTTTACCTTCTTACATCTCATTGTTTTTTTAGATACCTCCTTAGGTTCTGGATACCCTGAAAATAATGCGACCTTGCCCCCCCTGTTGTGCATCCCATGCTCACAGCAACATCTTTAAAGCTCAACCCCTGTTGAATCCTGAGCACGACAGCCGTCTTCTGCCTGAATGGCAGTTGAGCAATGACCCCTTCCAGCTCCTTTTGCTCTTCGCGAGACTGGATTAGGACCAAGGGGTCATCCTTATGAGCAATCACATCTTCCAGGGGAACCATCTTTCTCCTCGCCTTCCTGATATTCCTCACAACATTAATGGTTATCCTATACAACCATGTGCGAAACAACGCCTCGCTCCGGAAACTGCCGATTGATTGATATGCCTTTATGAACGCCTCCTGTGCCGCATCCTCCGCCTCGTCCCGATCATTAAGGATGCGAAGGGCAAGGCGAAAGATCGTATCTTTGTGTATCCTGACAAGCTCCATAAAGGCATGCTCGTCTCCTACCTTTGCCTTCTCTACAAGGTCTTTTTCGTCCACCTAGTTCTTGATTTCTATACTGTTAGACAACTTGAAATGGGGTAAAGTTTAATCATCGTTCCGGCTCTGGGGGGGGATATCCCATATTGTCATTCTTAGCGATCCATAATTTCATTCCGAGCAACCCATATTGTCATTCCGAGCGAAGCGAGGAATCTCGTATTAGCGATTGCGGAGCTTGTTCCGAACCCTTCGCTCCGCTCGGGGTAAACTCCGTGAGGAATCTCCGGGATTGCGGAGCCTGTTCCGAACGAAGAGAGGAATCTCCTGGTTTGCTTCGGCATTGCCTCGCAACCGCTTCGTTCCTCGCAATGACAGAAAATTACGTTCCTCGCAATGACAGGAAATTTTGGCGTCCCCGACGGGATTTGTATCCCCCCGATCTGCATCGCCCCGGCTCGAAAGAATGTTTTTGGCGTCCCCGACGGGATTTGTATCCCCCCGATCTGCATCGCCCCGGCTCGAAAGAATGTTTTTGGCGTCCCCGACGGGATTTGAACCCGTGTTGCCGGCTCGAAAGGCCGATGTCCTGGGCCTAGCTAGACGACGGGGACTTCCATCCCACATTATCAGATAGGATTAGGGTTCTCAAGAAGACAGCGCCTCAAGAAAGGCGTCTCTATTGATATGTAAAAGAATTAGTGAGAGAGTTGGAGCCGCAGGGGCTGTCCACAGTCACTGTTACTGTTCCGGCCTCATGGGTGGGTGCAATGACAATAGCCTGTGTGCTGCTGCGTGAGGTGACCGTCGCCTGGACTTCTCCAAAGGTAACAGAGCTTATTGAAGAAAGATTCGTTCCCGTAATCGTCACAGTATATCCACCATCCGTAGAACCGGAGGTGGGGCTCAGGGACGCAATGGTCGGCGCATTGGAGCAAGGCTGGGATCGGGACTCAAAGTTCGGGTCATATGGGTTGTCATGTGGGACATCCCCGCAGGAATAAAAGAAGAGTAATGCTATGATGCCAAGAGCGGTTTTAAAATTCATAGCGATATGCGAGCTGGGCTCCACCTTCAACCGGCACGATTTCCAGCGGTAGTGAAGCCTGTCTACCAGGGCTGCCTTTCGGCGACAAGAAATAAGCGTCGGCAACATTGCCCGCCCATGCAACCGCCAGAACAATATATGAAATATTCTTCATTGAGTTGCTCTTGTTATAGTCATCGTAGGCTGTCATCGCCGTGGCAGGGTCAGTGGCATCCTGATAATTTGACTGCGCCTGGAAAAAGGCAGCATGAGAATATCCAAGAAACCCTATAGAGCCTGCAACGACCCCCATAAAGATGTATCCCTTTGTTTTTTGACCGGTAGAGATCTGCCCCCATCCCGGAAGTAGAAGTGATCGCAGTGCGGCCTGACCAGGTGTCACCTTGACCTCAACACGGGGGGTAGGTCTGACTACCGGTGGGCGGGTTACAGGCCGCGCCACAGGAGCAGGTTTGGGAGGTGGAGCAGGCTTGGCTTCTGGAACCGGAGCAGGAGGAGGTGGCGGAGGAGCAGGCTTTGCCTCTGGAACCGGAGCAGGAGTAGGTGGAGGAGGAGGCGCAGCCTCTGCTACTGGAGCAGGAGGAGGCGGTGGAGGTGGAGCAGGCTTTGCCTCTGGCACTGGAGCAGGAGGAGGCGGTGGCATGGTAGCCTTCACCTCCTCAAACACCTCCATGATCTTTGGTGACACGGTATTCGGATCAAGGGCGAGGTTTGGGTTTGCCTTTAAAGCCTCCTGAAATGCTTCTTTTGCCAAATCCATATTGCCAAAGGCAATGTGGCAGAACCCAAGGTATTTGTAGAGTTCAACCTTGTCCGGGGCCTTCATAACAGAAACATAGGGCTTGAGCTTTTCAAGTTCCTTCAGAGCCTTCTCGTATTCACCGGTTAGATACAGGACTCGTGCGTCGGTAAGAACCTCACCGATCGTCTTGGCCTGTGAATATGATGGAAGGGTGATGAGGATAGTAAAAACTAAAATGGAATAAAAAAATCGTCGCATGTGGGTTCTCCGGCCCTTGTTGCGAATATTACTCTCTTCCTTATTCATGTCAAGAGGATCCGCTGCCCCTCATTGGTTACTTTTTCACCTTGAGGGAGACAATCTTCTTCACTGTCTGTCCGGACTTAAAGTCAATGCTCTCAAACCATTCCTCGCATCCAGGGTTGGAGAGCAGGATCGTGTGGGTCCCTGGAGTGATCTTGAGGGGTGCTGCAATGGGCGTGGTCGCCACCTTCTTGCCATCCACATAGACATCGGCCCATGGAGTAACATTGACCTTTAGTAATGCGGGTTCCGGTATTTTTAGAACCACTGTCTTTTCCAGGGTTTTATTAGATGCAATGACGATAGATTCCGTATACTTGGGGAAGTTCGGATTTTCCAGGGTCAGGGTGTGCTTTCCGGCTTGGACCTTGATAGGCGATGCAATAGGGGTCTGGTCTATATAGGCATCATCTACATAGACCTTTGCCCATGGGGCACCCGAGACCCTAATCTTGAGGAATCCCGGCTCAATGTCCTTGGGTTTCGGAATCGATGCCTCCTTTTTCGGGGCCTCAGGCTTTGCTTCGTGGGCCCTGGGAATTTGCTGCAGGATCGCATCAATCTTTCCCGTAGTTCCAGGAGTGAGGTTTATCCTCTGTTCCTGATCCGTATACCCATCTTTTTTAAGTACTATACGATGTTCGCCAGGAGTCACATTGGCGATGACCGTTGGGCTTTTATCCGACACGGACTTTCCATCAATAATGATTACTGCCCCTCCTGGCTCTGTATTTACAGAGAGAAATGCCGTGGCTGCCCCCGACGCTGGAGCGGGTAGATTTGCGGCCTGGGAGGTCTCAACCTTGCCTTCCCTTGGGGTAGAGCTTTGAAGAAGGAAGTAGCTCCCGATGCTGATCCCGACGAGTGCAACAACTCCGCCGGCAATCATGGCAATTCTGCTGATTCCTGCCCCTGGAGCAGCCACAGGAGCAGCAGCCACAGCCGGTGCGCGCTTTGCTTCCTTCGGGGTTGGAGCTGGCTTCGCTGCAAGCTTCTCAGCCTTCTTGGGCGGAGGGGCCTTGGCCTTCTCTTTCTCCAGCTTTTCCAGGAGCTCCTTAGCCTGGGAATGATTCGGATCGATTAGGGTGACCTTCTTGAATTCAGCGATGGCGTCGTCAATACGGCCGATCCCCAGGTTCATGAAATACGATCCACGGTCCATAAACTCCGTGATGTCCTGCTGTTTCTGTTTTTGAAGGTAGCTGTTCGGATCGTTTACAAACGCAGCCATATCTTTCTTAGTCAGCGAGATGCTTTCCTTCTGCATATAGTCCTGAAGGTCCTTGAGCATCTCCGTTGCGCTGGAATACCTCTTGTCCATATCCTTCTCCAAAGCCTTCACAACAACCTTGGAGATCTCCGGAGGAATCAGGGGATCAAGCTCCTCCACGGGCCTTGGGGTCGTCTGGATGATCTGGGTGATAATGGTATGAAGGGTATCGCCGGGGAATGGTCTAATACCCCCCAGTATCTCGTAGAACATGACACCGAGGGAAAAGAGATCTGTACGCTGATCTACCTTCCGTCCGGCAAGCTGCTCAGGGGACATATATGCCGGCGTTCCTACCGCCTGACCTGTCTTTGTCTGCCCGGCTTGTTCAAGATTCTTTGCGATCCCGAAGTCTGCAATCTTCACGGCCCCATCTTTGGAGATCATAACATTTGCAGGCTTGATGTCCCTGTGGAAGATCCCCTTGTCATGGGCATATTCCAGTCCTTTCAAAACCTCTGTAACCACCCGCAAGGCCACAGTGACCGGAAATTTCTTGACCTTGCCGAGGAGGTCTTTGAAAGTTAGCCCTCCCTCCACATACTCCATTGCGATAAAATAGGAGTTCCCCTCCTTGCCGTAGTCAATGATATTTACGAGGTTTTCGTGCTGCAGCTTGGCTACAGATTTGGCCTCTTTTTCAAATCTATCTATTATCTCCTTATCCGAGGCCAGATGAGCATGGAGCTCTTTAATGGCAACGATCCTGTCCAGGGAGGTCTGCTTTGCCTTGTAAATGACGGCCATCCCTCCCATGCCGATCTTCTCCATGACCTCAAAATTCCGGATTGTCCGTGCCATATGCCCCATATTAAACCAGCCATCATTATATATGTCAAGTAACCAGGCTATTAAAGGTGAAGACAAGTATACAGGTGAGGGGGATGTGATCCCAATCACAGACATATGGGTGCGAAAAATGCTTGACTATATTCCCTGTTTTGGATATATGGGAGATATTGACAAGGAGGCAACTATGAAAAAATTCAATTCGTTTTACTGGATCGTGTCCCTTGGCGCTATATGTTTCCTCGCCATGGGCTGTCCAACATCCAGTAAACCAGGCGCACCGAGCATCAGCTCAGTGGATCCTGCAACCGTGACCAACAATGTCAACACTGTCATCACAATCAATGGGGGCGGGTTCCTCAACGGCCTGACCGCGGAGATCGGGGCCCAAGGGCTCATCGTCAACTCGGTCTCCTCATCCCAGGTCAAGGCAACGGTAATCGCAGGAATGGATGCCGGCACTTACGATATCAGCGTGACCAATATTGACGGCCAGAAGGCGACCCTGTCCCAGGCCCTGACCGTTGAGAATCCGTCTTATCCAGTGCCGACCGTGTCCTCCATCAATCCGTCATCTGGCTCTACTTCCTATGATGGAGTGATCAATGTGTCAGGGACAAATTTTGTCTCTGGCGCCACAGCGAAGATGGGGATCATTCCGTTGTCCTTCGTTTATGTCAAAACCTCTACCGAGCTTTTCGGCATCGTCCCTGCTGGAATGGCTCCGGGCAACTACAGCCTGACAGTCACCAATCCGGACGGCCAGAGCGGAACAGGCGGGTCATATACCGTTCTCCAGGCGCCGGTGATTACAGATGTTGAACCCGGGAATGGAAAGCCAGGTGATACAATTGTCATCACGGGCAATTACTTTGGCGACACCAGGGGTGAAAACTCAGGGGTGAGCATTGGCAGCTCCTGGCAGGTCACAGTTGTGTCCTGGTCCAATACCTCCATCCAGGCCATTGTCCCCAAGGATGCCTCCTGCGGACAGGTCTATGTCGTTTTGAATAACCAGCAGAGCAATGGATATTTCTTTCCCATAATCCCTGTAATTGAAAGCATCTATCCCCCAAAGGCGTCTGCCAACACCCGGCTCCTGATCTCAGGAACTGGCTTCAACCCTATGGCGAGCCTGAACGCTGTAACAATGACGCCAGGAGGGGCAGCTACTGTCATCTCAGCGTCTTCAACGCAACTTATCACGACACAGCCTGCAGGGCTTGGTAATGTTTCTGTCACTGTCCAGGGCCTTGGTGGCTGCAACAATGTATCTAATTCCAAGTCATACACATCTGTTGCCCAGGGAACAATTGATGTCCTTGCTGCCGGGATTGCCAGGCCCTTTGACATTAAGGGAGATTCCCAGGGAAACCTATATGTTGCAAATATGTATAACGATACCATCAGCAAAGTTTATACAGATCCATCCGGGTCCTCTATTACAGGCATGACCACATTCGCCACATTTCCTTATGGGAGTTATGTAGCAGGACTTGCATTCAGCATCAATGGGGACCTGTTTGCAATAACCAATGATATGGGTATTTACAGGGTCTCTCCGTCAGGAAGCGTGACCCAAATGAACCCCAGTGGATTTTCACTTTCCTGCCCCTATCAAGCGGATTTTGACGAGAATGGATACCTGTATATCGCAGACCCATGTGGGCCATCCATTTTTAAGGTCAGCGTCTCAGGAAATACCCTCAATCTTGTCTCCAATATTGGGGCTGGTTTTGGCCCGTATGGGATCCTGGCAGAGAATGGCCAGCTTTTTGTGAGCAATTGGGGTGGCAATGTCTATCACCTAACAACTGACGGCGCCAATGTTTCCACTTACGGCGGGTTTTCCTGTTCTTATGGCATGTCAATGAATCGTGAGACCTGCCATCTCCTTGTTACTGATACCTGCGACTATAGCCTCAACACCCTGTATCCCTCAGGGATAACAAACAGTCTTGGTCGGACAAATATCTTTCAATTCTCTCCCATTCTTTATGGCCCAAAGGGGGTTGAGCGGCACTCAAATGGAAGTATCTCTGTCGTAAATGAATATAGCAATGCAATCACCACTTTTGAACCCTTATCCTCCTGGACCCAAGACCTAATGACAATGGGATTCACTACCCCCTGGGGGATGACAACTGCCCCAAACGGGTATGTGTATGTGGCTGATTTTGGAAATAGCAATGCTGTTGACGGGGCCATTTACAGGATTGATCCGAATAATGGAACAAGAACGGCTCTCACCCTTGCAGGCGTATCACTAACCGACCCTATTTCCATTGCCTTTGATAAAAACGGCAACCTCTATGTTGGAGAAGATGGAACCGGCGGCGCAACACAAGTTGTCTATCAGTTTAGACAAACTGGCGCAACATCTTACCAGTGGGTCCGGACCTATACCAACGGCGGCGCAGGCTTCTATTATCCATATGGCCTTGCCCTTGACAACTCTGCTCCACAGCGTCTCTATATCGCGAGCTGGAATATGGGGTATGTGTATCAGCAGGTTACCGATACAACTTCAGCTCCAACACTCCTTCAGAGCCTCGGTTATTCACCATTTGGAATCGCTATTGATAAGAACAACATTATCTATGTATCCTTAACCGGTTTAAATTCTATTGCTGCCTTCACACCCTCAACCCCTCCTGGATCTTGGTGGTATCTTACTCCGGATAATTCTTATGGGCTGAGTAACCCGAGGGCACTTGCTGTCAACAATTGCGGAACACTACTTGTGCTAAACGAGTACGGTAATCCTGATGGAGGATCCTCTGTTGTTTCTATTGATACAAAGACCGGCGGAGTTAAACATGTCTTTTATATTGATCAGTTCATGGGAAGTGAGCCTTATGGTTATGGGATGACCCTTGACCTGGCTGGAAGGATCTGGTTCGCAGATTACCAAAACGATTGTCTTGTAAGGGCTAAGCCATCTTATCCCCAACCAACCGGTATATTCCAAAGCCCCATTTCTTATCCGATGGGTCTAACAATGGATCCCAAGGGAAACCTCCTGGTGGCTAATGGTAATGGGTATGACCTTCAGGATTTAAACTTGCATACACCAATAGGAAAGGTTTCCCCTGTTAACGGGCTGATGAGCAGTCTTTATATCAACCCCAGCGAGATAAAATATCCATTCGGGCTGGCTGTTGATTCCTCTGAGAACCTGTATGCCTCCATTTTTGACTGGTATAATTATGACACGGATCCTTTCATGAACACAGTGCGGAAGACCAATGTATATTACCCATGGAGCGGCTACTCCACCCTTGCGAGCGGGTTCACAAATCCTGCTCACATAGTATTCAGGCAAGGGAATCTGTATGTAGCCGAACAGGCATACGGCGGGGGAAAAGGCAAGATCAGCAAGGTGACCCCGAGTGGCATAAAGACAGATTATTCCACAGGGCTAAACCAGCCCTGGGGCCTGGCATTCTCGCCAACAGGAGAACTGTTTGTTTCTGAGCAATATAATGAAGCTGTGAGAATGATCCCTGCAAGTGGGGGAGCAGCCCAGTCCTTTATTCCTGGGCTTGATTGGCCTACAGGATTAGCCGTGAACCAGATAGGCGCCAACACATACCTCTATGTCCTTAACCATTCAATTAATGGGGAATTGAATGCCTATGATGTTAATAATCCGGGGTCACCTGTATTTGTTGCAAACCTTTGGAACGCTGGATTACCCGCCTACGGCGCCGCCAATGAGGTCCACGCTGTTGTTGTTGATCCAATTACCAACAGCCTCTATATTGGATGCCCGTATAGTTATTGGTGGGGAAACCCATACAATGTCATATTACGCGTCGCCCCTTAGATAATTACATCTCCCTCTCCTCTTTGAGGAGAGGGTTGGGGTGAGGAGAAGAGAGTTAAGGTGAGGGGTAAGAGGGGAATCATGGGGGCCGGCAAACCGGCCCCCTTTTTATTTATACATCAATAGCCAGGATCGATCGTGGATGGTCTAAATAGTTTTTCGCAATCACATAATATTGTTTGAGCGCGAGAGGGGTTATCGTCCTGAAAAGTCTTTTGACATCCTTTACATCTCCGTGAATTTTTACCTCAAATGCGATTTCTCCATTGACAATAAAGTCAATTTCTGGCCCTTTGTATTTCTCATAATAGTTTATCTTTCCGTAATTTTTCAGATTCTGAAAAACAGCGTCTTCAAATATTACTCCCTCTGGAATCTTTCCCAGATGATTCAACAGTCCGACATCGCATAAATACACTTTTTTGGCGCCCCTTACCTCTCCATTTATGCTCTTGGAAAAGGGCGAAATTAAGGAAATAAAATAGGTCTTCTCCAGAAAATTCATATAAGCATATATTGTCTCTCGCGACAAACCTATTTCGCTTGATATCTTGCTGATATCAATTTTTGAGCCTACCCTATTGGCCAGAAGCAGGATCAAATCCCTCAACTTCGACATCTCCCTAAAGTCGGCCAGTGTTCTCACATCTTTCTCAAAATACGATTTAAAAATATCATCTAAGACCCCCCTTTTATTCCCTTCTTCAACGATCACGCCCGGGAACCCACCAAAATGTAGATATTCTTCATAAAGCTTTCTGTAGATCTCAAAGGCAATTTTGTTCTTTTTCTTTGCCTTCTTTGAAAAGTCATAAAAATATTTTCTTTCTTTCCCCTTAAAGATCAAAAATTCTTCAAAATCCAAGGGAAAAAGTTCATAAATGATCTTTCTTCCTGCTAATGACTCAGAAAAGAGGTCTTTCAGATAAAAACTGCTTGACCCAGTCAAAAAGAATTTCATCTGATAATGATCATAAAGGTATTTGATCACGCGAGCGATCTCGGGCATCTTTTGAATCTCATCTAAGAAAACATAGCTTTTCTTCCTGGGATCAATTCCAAACTCTCTCAGATTGAATAAGACATTGTCATAATTTTTCTCCTCAAAAGTCTTCTGATGTATGGGATTTTCTAAATCCAGGAAGGTTTTGTTCTCACTTTTCACCATATCGAAAATCTGTTTCATCAGTGTTGTTTTTCCGGTCTGCCTCATTCCTGTCAGAACAGTTATTCGTGTTGATTCAATTTCTTTGGTTAATTTAGAGGTCAGTTTTCTTGGGTAAATCATATTTTGATTATAATACGATTACAATTAATGTCAAGTATTAACCGACATATTTGGTATAAATTTGTCGGGCTATAGACATATAATGCCTGGGGAGAAAATGCGCCCATTGAATCGTCACCATTGAGGGCTTGACGGAAACATGCTTCTATAATATCATACTAACATGATAGATAAGATTAGGAAGGGGGTGTAATATGAGGCAATATTCGGGACGGCTTCTATTGAGGGTGCCGGGAAGCCTTCATCAGGAATTGGCTCTTGAAGCATTTGAGAGCGGCCGTTCCATCAATCAGCTATGCCTTGAGGCGCTGTTAGTGAGGAAGGCCCTCAAGGGATATGATCCCTGGAGGGCAATTGAGGCGATCTGGCAGGAGAATCGGGGTGTAGATCCATTAAGATTATCAAAGGATATCTCTAAGGCCCTGAAAGAAGTCAGGCATGCCCGGTAAGATTCGGGCTGTGCTGGATACCAATATATTTGTCAGCGGGGTCATTTATTCCCAAGGAACACCAGGACAGATTCTTAGATCATGGCGAGCAGGCCGGTTTGAATTGATCACATCAGCCGAGATCAACGAAGAAATTTTAGAGGTTCTTAATCGGCCTCGAATCAGAGAAAAGTATCACATTGGAGATAGAATCTTTGATATTGGAGCTGTTCTTTATACACAAACTATTTTGGTAGAGCCTAAAGAACGGGTAAATATATCAAGGGATCCAGACGATAATAAGTTTATAGAGGCCGCCATTCAGGGAAAAGCAGACTATATTGTCACAGGAGATAAGAGAGATTTGCTTCTGTTAAAAGAGCATAAGGGGATTCGTATCGTCCCTCCCGTGCACTTCATCCAAGTCCTCAGGTAAAAGAGACTACTGGGTGAGGACAATGAACTGTTCTTTGCCCCTTTATGTTGCACGGGGAGAGTGGCTGGTGTAAATTGTCTTTTGGGCAACATGGATGAAATCCTTATCAAAGTAGGTTCCGAGACGGTTTCTCTTACGGAAAACGGCCTGCGAACCATGTTTCAGGCCATCATACATTTGAAAAACTCCAGTGGTGGCATCTTCGGATACGAAGCCCTCTGCAGGGGGCCTGCCGGAAGTCCCATTGAAGACCCCACCAATATGTTTTTGCATGCCCAGGAACAGGACAAGCTCGCCGAGGTTGACATGATGTGCTTCAAAAGAAACCTGAAGAACTCCACCCGCTTCCCTGCGGAAACAAAGGTATTTGTGAATATTCATCCACATACGCTTGGAAAGAGCACAAAAACAAGCATTGAAATTATTGATTTCATCCGGTCAATCGGCAAGGATCACCGGCAGTTCGTGATAGAGCTCGTTGAACAATTTCCTGTCCGCAACATTGATGTCTTTGCCAGCAACATCATGACTTTCAAGAAAAATGGGATGCTGATCTCCCTGGACGATGTCGGCGCAGGATACTCTGACTTCTTCATGCTCTCAAAGATCAAACCCGACTTCCTCAAGATCAACTTATACTTTGCCGACCATATCCAGATAAACAAGATCAAGCAAAAGGTTGTCAAGGCAATTGTAGAACTTTCACAGGAATTGGACGCGAAGGTGATCGCCGAGGGGATAGAGAGGGTGGATGACCTCCATACAATAGAGTCCCTCGGCGTCCATATGGGACAGGGCTACTATTTCGCCCGTCCCACGAGTTTCGAGAACTTAACCCTCTGATACCGGCGCATCAATCCCCGGGCGGCGCGGCGCCTCTTCCGCCCCGGGAATCTTCTCGGAAAACATCTGGAACATTACTTCCAGATCACCGAAGCGATCGAGACGGAACTTTTCAGCAAGCCGCCCCTCTCCAAGATTGAATTCCGCCGCTGCAGCCCTGGCCTGCTCAGTGAGAAATTCCTCCAAAAGCCCTTTCGGATCGCCGTCCCGCGCCCTTTCAAGAAGCTCCGAGCGCCTGCCCCAGGTATTCATCTGAAGGATATACCGGTGGAACATGTTCTTCATCATCTCCTTGTGTGCGTTCAAGGCATCAACCTTCTTCTTGATAAAGTCCGTGATGTCCTCGGCATAATTGGCCTTGATGAAATCGCGTGCAAATAACCAGCGCTCGCATACCTGGAACGGCTCCAGGCCCTCTTGAAAGTGCTCGGAATGGTGGAGGTCAAACCCGGAAACCCAGAAAGCCTCTCCAACTGCTTGTGCCACCCGTATGTGGTCCACGTTGTCCTCGTAGAGTCCGAACGGGTCAAAGCTGAAAACCGCATAAGGCCTGTGCTTGCGGAATAGATAGACGATCTTCTCGCGAAGCTCTACAAGCGACACATCACTTAGACAGTCTGTGACATATCCAAGCTCAACGATCTCGGCCACACCCATGTGCCCGGCTGCCTCCCTCAATTGCTCTGCATTGCGCTCCTTTGCCTTCTCCATGGTGAGGCCCACCGAGTCCTTGCAGTCGTCCGTGACCCTGACCAGGATCACCTTCCAGCCCTGGCTTGCAAACTTTGCCAATGTCGCCCCGCAAAACGCAGCTGCATCATCTGCATGCGGGCTGATCACCATTGCTGTGTGCATGATTTTTCCTCCCTTCCGGCGATAAAACCTAAAATCTGAGGCCCCCAAGCAGTGCCTCCAATATGTGCTGGTTGAGCCCTTTTTCATTTATGACAGAGAAGAAAAGGTCCTCTTCTTTAACATATACTGGCAGGGTAAGGAGTGCCTTTTCAACCTCTTTGCGCTTAAGCCCAAGGGCGCGAGGCTGGTAGCGAACGCCTGTCTTGTCAAGGATGCCTTTTATGCGCTCATGCTGATTATCCTGGAGCCTGGACATCAGGAATACCCCCAATGAAACAAGCTCGCCGTGCACGAAGTTTCTGCCGGTGAGGCGCTCCACATTGTAGGCAAAGAAGTGCTCAGATCCCTCCTCGGACCGCGGATGGCCAACCTTGAGGCAGAGGGCGTTCTCCTCAGCATAGGCCCTGATGAGAAACTCCAGGGCCTCGTCTGTGACGGCGTGGATATCTTTGGCATATTCCTCAAGGTCATCCACCAGGGCCTCTGCCTGCCTGGCTACCCCCTTAATAAATTCCACCTCGCCTGCCTCGGCAGCAAGCCCCCAGTCAAAGACCCCGGTGTGAATGGAAAGAATATCCCCAATGCCAGCGCGGTTGAAATGCCTGGGCGCTCCGGACATGAGCTTGAAGTCGCAGATTATCGTCCTCGGCAATACGAAGCCAATATAATGCACTTTGCCTTTGTCGCGCACTGCGATAGCATTGGTAACACAAGCATCAACAGAAGCGATGCCCGGCACGAGCACCGGCTCTATCCGGCGCTTCCAGCCGACGAACTTGGCCATGTCAAGCGCGGCCCCGCCCCCGATCCCGATTATGTTTTCTGAATCCGGCAGTCTCTTCTCCGCAGCCTCCACTTTCTTACGCTCCATGCTCTTCACGAAAAGAACGCTTTCGGGCTCGCGCGAAAGCATTGACTTTGCCCTGTCCCAAGCAGGCGGTTGGGTGACCACTACATATTTGCCCCATTCACTGCTCAGCTCGGACAAAATGCCCCGGCCGAACTTCAACCTGGGCCTCATGGCCCTCCTTTTCAATTCGTCGGATACAGGGCTCATGGGATCTTTACCGGCAGGCTCCCCGCAGGCAGGATCATCCCAAAAAGGACCATTGCTGTGGCCCTGAGGGACACCGAGGTTTGCCCGAGGCTGGCGATAAATGTATTCGCAAAGGCAAAATCCATCATGTCATACGGAACACCGAGGGCAACGAGGATTGTCGGTTTCCCCTTGTCAAGGACTTTCTGGATCAAATCCCTCTGTTCAGGGGAATAATGCGCATTGAAGCTTGCAACAACAACAATATCAGCACCATCAACAGCAGAGACAGCATCCTGAATCTCCTGCTGATCAGGGACTGGATTGTAGGTTTTGATAGTCGTCCCCGGATACAGGCTGGATATCTCATCCCCAAGCGTATCCCCCACAATCACCATCCAACCCGTTGCCGGTTCTGACATATATGTTGACTGAGGGCAGATCACGAGAAGTCTTTTGTTCCCGTTCCTGTCCAGAGGAATGAGACCCTCTTCATTCCTTGCCAGGACTATTGTCTTCTCGGCAATCTCCTCTGACCTCCTTGTCCTTTCTTCTTTCCCATCGTTGAACTTCCTCTGAATTGGATAGGGATCCTCAAAGAGGCAGTATTTCATCTTTGCCCTGAGGATCCTCCTGAGGGACTCGTCTATCCTTTGCTCGGAGATCTTTCCCGATTCTACTGCCTCAAGTACATGGGTATGTCTGTCCGTGAACCCATTGTAATCCTCCCAATTCATGAGAAGGAGGTCGCATCCTGCCTTGACAGCAAGAACCTCAACATAATCTCCCAGGTCCAGGGCGTTGAGAGCGCCCATGCCCATGTCATCCGTGACTACAAGCCCGTTGTAGCCTACTTTCTCCCTGAGAATGCCCGTCAGGATCTTATAAGAGACTGTTGCCGGGTATTTAGTGTCAACTGCCGGAATCAGGACATGGCCAACCATTATTAAATCAGCGCCTGCACGGATGCCGTCTATATAGGGAGGAAGGTTGACCTCCCAGAGCTCGTCTTCAGTGATCTGGGCAGTGGGAAGATCCTTATGAGGGTCAATTTCAACGCTGTATCCCGGAAAATGCTTGAGTGATCCAATCACAAGGTTTTTCTGCAGGCCCCTGACTGCAGCCTGTCCAAGCAGGGAGACAAGGGCAGTGTCGCCTCCAAAGGAGCGAATATTTGTAATGGCGCTCTTATCGCTTGTCATGACATCCACAACCGGGGCATAGTCCATGTTGATCCCGAGGTTCCTCAGTTCGTATCCCATTATGTTGTAAGCGCTCTCCGACAATGCAGGGGACCTTGTTGCCCCAAGCGCCATGTTGCCCGGTGTATCTGTTCCGCTGTTATAAGAGGCAATATTCTGCAAGAACCCCCCCTCCTGGTCTGTAGCAAGGAAAAGGGGGATGCCGTGGTGCTGCATGGAAAGCACCTGGAGATCATTGATGAATGCCTTTGTTTTCTCCGGCTGAAGCCCGATATTCTCAATGTTAGAGAGGATAGCGCCGCCGAGGTTGAAGTCCCTTATCTTCGCCTCTGTTTCCTCAGGGATGCCAGCAGATGATCCTATGAGTCCCGTAATGAACAGCTGCCCGACCTTTTCTTTCAATGTCATTCCCTGGATAATCCTGGAGATTTCCTCCTCGTCCTGTTTGCAAAAGGGAGTAACGTCCACTGCTACACGGCTGCATCCAGTGATCGCGAACAACATGATGGACAACAACCTCAAAAGGGTCATGTTTTGCATTATCCCTTCAGATTCTACCAACCCGATTCTCTCAGTGTCCAATGTTGTTGCATTACCTGCTGCTTTTGCCTATGGTAAAAGCCATGAGAAAAAGTTTTAAGGTCCTCGTTCTTCTCCTGCCTTTAATCCTCTCATTGAGCGTGTGCAGGGAAAAACCTCCGAAGAACTCCATCGCCTGGGATGATAAGGGATTCAAGATCAATGGTCAATATACCCTTTTCATCATCGGCGGCATCCAATACTACCGCCTCCCGCCCGGAGAATGGGAGGACAGACTCAGGAAACTGAAGGCAGCCGGTGTCAACATGGTCGAGGTCTATGTGTCATGGGCCTCACATGAGCCGGACGAGGGCAGGTTTGACTTCACAAGCCCCGGCCTTGACCTTGACAGGTTTCTCACCCTCTGCGAGAAGGTCGGGCTATATGTCTATATCAGGCCAGGACCATACATCTGCAATGAGACAGACGGCGGCGGCCATCCCGGATGGCTGTTCAAGGCCACGGGAACAAAGCCGAGTGCTTCGGAGGACGGCCTGGTCGTCATCAGGCGGAACGATGCTGATTACCTGAAATATGTTGAGCGCTACCTGGCAAGGGTGGATGCCATCGTTAGAAAACACCAGTTCACGATAAATCCGAACGGCCGGGTTCTTTTCTATGCCCTTGAGAACGAACTGGATTGGTATGTATCCGAGGAGCTCCTTGAGGGAAATATTATCACAAAGGATGAAGTGGCCGGGATGTTCCGCTCCCTCAGGGACATTGTCCGGCGGCACGGGATCAGCATTCCCCTGACATGCGCCTCGGGTATTCCACCCGGTCATCTTGAATTCATCGGCACAGGGGATGTGGAGGACATCCTTATCGCGCCGAATATGTATCCGGAGACCGCAGCATCAGGAGACGGCCCGGGAAGCCTGGAAGGGGCAGCGGCACGCGCCATATCCGGTCTCCATGACCCCAGGAGCTACAAGGGCCTGTATGTCAACACACCGTCATTTGTCTCCGAGACCGACCGCCTGACCTCTTTGCTCCAGAGGTATATCTTCGGCGGGATGGACGGGGTCAACCTGTTCAATTTCGGGGGATACACGGTTGAAGGCTACCAGAACGGAGTTGACCTTTTCCTAAAGGACGGAAAGGTCACACAGCCGGTTTTTGCTTATTTCGGGAGCCAGATTGACTACCGGGGTTTTATCTCCCCCAGGGGTGTCCTTAGATCAACCTATTACACCGTGAAGAGGAAATCAGAGTTCCTCAACGCCTTTGGAAATGCCATCGCCTCTGTTGGCGCCGCCAAAAAGGATGGAGCAATATCTGTAGCTAATCCTGATATAGGGACATGGGAGGACGGTAAGAGATCCAATTACTGGCTTGAGACGGATGACGGCACAATCTTCCTGAGCCTCCTCAACCAGGGACACTACGACGAGGCAAGTGGAGAAGTTTTCTCACCAACGGATCAGGAGATCGGGCTTAACGGGATCATTGTGAAGGATGTATCCTTCCCGAAGTATTTCACTATGACCGTCCCATACGAAGATATCCTCACGACACCGGATCAATACTGGCAGGAAGAATTGGTTAACGATACGATCCTGGCCCTCAATCTTTTCATCGGAGAGGGGTTTCCCCGCCTTTCTTACTCAACAAGCGAGATCCTCACCCTGAAGGACTTTGGAGACAGGAAGCTATTGGTCGTTTACGGAAAAGCAGGGACAACCGGAGAGATAAGGCTCACTGGCCTCCCTGGCAACCCGGAGATTGCCTTTAACAGCCTGACTGGCTTTAATTTGGACGAGAATGGTGGCGAGGGCTTTATATTCCACTATGTGCATTCCCCTGACTCATTTCTTGTCCTGAAATTTCCGGGCGAAAAGACCCTCCAGGTCCTTGTGACAACCATTGAAAGGGCCAACAGGTATTGGTTCTTTACATCTGGCGGGCAGCAGTTCATGATCTCCGATCTGGACTACCTTGAGAATATTGACAGCAATCAGAAAACAATAACTATCAAGGCACAGAGGAGGACAGGGCCGAGTGATGTTATGATCCTTACCCCTATAGAGCCTGCCGTCCTTATGGATAATGCGATCTCTTCCACCACTATCAGCTTCACATTCACCCCGGCTGCCATGGCCCTCTTCTATTCAGGCATAATATCCTATGCTCTCCCTACCCTCCCCCTGATCAATGCAGGGACGATCAATGGCGAGGCGCTCCCCACACCCGACGACGCCGAGAGCTCCTGGAGCGGGGAGCCTAAGTTTTTTGAGGAGCTCGGCATAAACAGGGGCCATGCCTGGTATCTGGCCGAATTCTCCTCCGGCTCCACTGTCACAACCGGCACCATCCATATTGATTCAGCAAGCGATATAGTCTCGGCTTATCTCAACGGCACATACATCGGCACCGTCCTTCCTGCAGGGAGGGCCATGAACCTTCCCTTCACAGGTGTCACAGTCACTTCTGGGAAAAACACTATCGTCTTCAGGGCTCAGATCTGGGGTCACTCCATCTATCCGATCCCACAGGTGCAGGGATTCGTAGAAATACCCGCAACCATTCTGGATTCAAAGAGGGGACTCTCGGGAAAAGCATGGATCTCTTTGAAAGGCACCACAATAGACCTTACGGAATGGAATGTACTCAGGGGACTTAAAGGAGAGAGGGACGGGGTTTACTCCCCGGACTACTACGCCTCGGCTTGGCAGCCCATCACCATAACAACCTCGCTTGCACTTCAAGACGGCGAGACCCTATGGTTCAGGACAACATTTGACTCATCATCTATCCCTGAGTCGGACAGGATCTTCGCCCCCCTGCTCGTCAGGTTAAAGGGGAAAAACTGCATGGGAACCATCTGGTTCAACGGCCTTCTCATAGGGCGCTGGCTCAGCGACAATAACTGGCTCATGAAGGGAATTGAAGGATCCGGGGCGCCAATAGAGGTGATCCGGGACATGTGGTTGGGCCAGGAGGCAGACTCACTCGACAAGTTCTATCTGCCACAGTCCTATATAAGGGATGGGTCAAATACGATTGTTATTGCCCTTGAGGATGCCTCAAATTCAGATTATCAGGCCTCTCCTGACGTTGGACAGGTTGATTCCCTGGAGATCATTTACAACACCGACCACCTTGATGGAAGTGCAGGCTCGCTCCTGAAGTCATCCATCTCCATCACCCTGAAGTAACTTTGTAAATTCATTCTCCAGAATATCCTCAAGATTCACTCTTTCCCCGATGATCTGCTGTATAAGGGTGCAATCGCCTTTAACGATAAATGTCCTTGGAAGCCCCCGCACTCCCAATGCATGCGCCATCTCGCCGTATTTATCCATCAAGATGGGGAACGCCATATCGTGATCCTCGGCAAATTTCCTGATCGTTTTCTCCTTCTCCTGAAAACCGATCAGCACCACCCGCAGCCCCTTCTTCTCATGCTTTTTGTATAGCCTCTCAAGGATCGGGATGCTCCTCTGGCACGGCTTACACCAGGTTGCAAAGAAATCGATGATCAGAAAACGGGGCTCCTTAACACTGCTTCCGCAAAACTCGTCAGAGCGATGAAGCGCACCGCTATAATCCCTGAGTGTGAACTGGGGAATTTTATCGCCCAGCTTCATTGCATACAAAGGCGAGGCGGCAATTAGCGCAAAAAGGACACTAAAGAGAAATTTCTTCATGGAGGAATGTTCATATATTTCCATAGGCAGCGGCTTATGTCAAATCCGCAACACACCGTCTTTGTCATTGCGAGTCCGCAAAGGGCGGGCGTGGCAATCTCGCTTTTAGGGATCACGGAAAGATTGCTTCGTCTCCGCCCGCCTTAGGCGGTCAGGATTCCTCGCAATGACAGGAAATGGAGTGTTGATATTCAGCCGACGATGGCGTGATAGAGTTTTTTACTGTAGGAGATCCCGGCCATCAAGGGCAGGGAAAACATGGCGCCTGGATCCATGTATGGGCTCTTTACTCCTCCATAATAACAGTAGGTGATCATGAAGAAGGGAACGGTCACCGGGCATCCCCTGACCCTTGTTGTGCTGCCTGTGATCTTGCCTGAAACCTTTGTGCAGTCTCCGACGAGGATCACCTTCTCCCCTGCCCCATCCACGTCTCCGTTGTATTCCCCCACGACAATTGCAATCGGCCTGGCCTTCTTGAGAGCGCCCGGGGTATTGGCCTCTGCGATGGCAAAGGATGTCTTAAGCATGTTGAGGCATCCGGTGTGGCAATAGTCTTTTCCACCGGGATAATGTCCGAAGAAGAAACGCATGGGGGTGTCCACTTCTTTGAGATTTGCGTAGGTCCGATCAATGTTCTTGCACTTCTCCTTCAGCTCCTCAAGGGAGACATCCCCTGATATCTCGATATCCTCCAGGGCTATCGGTCCGTATCCGCGCTCATGGGCTATCCTCAGGTGATTCACTTCCTTTGGTTCAAAACCGAGGATCCTTGCTCCGATGGCATCCACAGCCACGGAGTTTGTCCCCATTATGATGGCTCCCAGGTGTCTGAGCTTGGGGACAAGCTCGTTCTGCTGTCCTACATTGACCGCATCCACAACGATAAAGTTGGGGTTGCCCGGTTCAAGCAGATCTGCGATCTTCTCCTCGAGCCTGTAATCATGGGCATTGAGGCGCTCTTTGGAGTCAAGAATGCCTATGTTGAGCTTCAGGGCGCATGTGAGTTTTGTGGAAACATGGTGCTTGAGCTTTGGGGCATATACCTTGCAGTCTGCCTCTACAACAGAGCGGGGCAGGCGGAGTGTTTTATGAATGGTTGCTTTTGAGAGGTTTACCTTCAGTTTCTTCTCCTCGTCAAAAAATGCAAATCTCACCTTGGGCAGCCGGGCCAGGGGAGAATAGCCTGCCTGGGAAAAGCAGTAACGGGTGGGAATCGTCACGGCGCATCTCTCCCCCAGGATTAACTCCTTTATGGAAGGCATCTTGCCGAGCACGGTAAGAAGCGCCCTGATAACAGAGGGATGGGTGTAGCCCGTTGTCCCATACCGCTTGTGGGCGAAGATCACATTGGGTTTCACGAGGACCTTACCCCACAACTTTGGCTTCAGCTCTTCGATCCCCTCAGAGATGATGGACTCAAGACTGCGGGGATCCCCGTAGTCCTCATACCTTCTCAGGATGACTTTCTGGGTGGCCATTTAGGTCAAGTAAAATCAGGCAGCGGTCTCGCAGAGGCCGTTCTTTACGACCGCTGCGCCATCAGGATTGTAGGTCTCAAAACCAAATACCCTTTCGGATTCCTTCCAGACCTTAGTGGTTATGGCTTGGCCGGGCAGCACTGGTTTTGAGAACCTCGCCCTCAACCTCTTGAGTTTTGTAGGATTTTTCCTGCAAAGCTCATCAATCATGACCTTTGATGTAAATGCCATTGTGCATAGGCCATGGACGATCACGGTCGGAAATCCGGCCATTTTCGCTACATTCTCATCTATATGGATCGGGTTGTGGTCTCCAGAGGCATCGGCATAGCGATATGTTTGATCTTTGTCTATATTCTGCGTTTTTTCCAAAACGATCATCCTCTGCGGTTCAGTCACAGAAGGCTTTTGCTCCTTCTTCCCGCCCCTTCCCCGGAAGAATATGGTTGCCAAGCCCCTCTGGACCTCCTCCCCCTTTTGGTTGTTTGAAATCATCCCAATAACGATTGTCTCCCCTGTTGCCTTCTCCTCAATGCGCTCAATAAATGGAATGGTAGTGATGGTATCCCCTGGCCTCACCGGCCTGATGAAGGTCAGGTCCTCCTCCCCGTGGACAAGGCGCAGGATCATCTCCGGATCAACCCCCAACGCTGCATCCCCCATGGGTTTGCCCATGGCCTGGAAAGTATACACAACTCCGAACATCGGCGGTGCGACGATCCCCCCTGGCCTCTTCTCATCCAGGAACAAGGGGTTGTCTTCATTGTATGCCAGGGCAAATTTCTTTGTGCCTTCGGCAGTAACCTCGTATGTCACAGGCTCATACATTCTTCCCATCATTGTTTTATTCAGCGCCATTGCATATCTCCCGATTTCTGCCTAATCTTATTCCCTCCCTTTTTCCCTGTCAATCTTTTAAGGTCAGGTCTTTACTTTTAGCATTTTTCATCGGCCGGTTCCCCATGAAGAAGGCTGATCTGACATGACGAAATCAAGGCTCCCTCCCCTTGCAATCTCGCTGTGATAAAACCACGGCTGGGTCAGGGGCTTCCCGTTCAGTGTTACAGACCGAATATATCTCACCCCCGGTGAAACCCCATGGATCCTCACAACAAGGTCTCCTCCCTCCATGTGCACCACTGCCCTCCTGAATATCGGACTCCCCACCCAGTAGCGATCCCCTCCAGCTATCGGATAAAACCCCAAGGCGCTGAATATATACCACGCAGACAGGGTCCCTCCATCGTCATTACCGGCTATTCCTTCTGGGCCTGTTGTGTACTTCTTCTCCATGATCTTCCTCGCCCAATACTGCGTTCTGTCAGGCCTGCCTGCCTCGTTGAATAAATACGCTGCATGGATGTCCGGCTCGTTGCCGTGCCAGTAAAAGGTGTCAGGGTCAAAGTTTGATATTTCAGCGCTTTCATTACCAACAAGGGTTGATTTCCCAAAGAATTCCTCAAGCCTCTCCAAAAAGGGCCCTGCGCCTCCGAATAGCTCAATGAGCCCCTGCGGGTCCTGCGGCGCATACCATGTCCACTGGATCGCATCACCCTCACAATATGGTTCAGACCAGTCAGCGGGGTTAAACGGCGCGACCCAGGAGCCATCGCTTTCGCGCGCCCGCAAATATCGGACAGAGGGGTCCCAGAGGTTCTTGTAATTGAGGCTCCGGGCGCGGAAAATAGCCTCATCCTCGTCTTTCCCAAGCTCGTGCGCAAGGTTCGCCAAGGCCCAGTCCTCATGGGCAGGCTCCACCGTGTTGGATACATCCCCGGGAACATATCCCAGGGAAACATAATCTGAAAAACCTTTCCGTCTATTATATGGACTATATGCACTCTGCGTGAGATGCTGATATGCCTTCTCTACATCAAAACCCCTGATCCCCTTAAGGTATGTCTCGGCTATCACTATATCGGCTGGCGTCCCTATCATGCTCCCGGACTCATTCTGCGCCGCTGGCCAGCGAGGAACATACCCTATCTGTTCCGCCATCGCTATCAATGACTTAACAAAATCCCTCTGCCTCTCTGGATCAAGCAATATCATCAGCGGATGATATGTCCGGAAGGTGTCCCAAAGGGATTGGTCTGAATAGAACCGGAATCCCTCTGCTATGTGCACCTTGCCGTCAAACCCCATGTAGACGCCCCCTACCTCGGAAAACAGGGTCGGCATCATCCCCAGATGATACATGGCTGTGTAAAATATCTCTGCCTCTTCATCCGTCCCACCCTCTACTTCAATCTTTCCAAGCGCCTCTCTCCACGCTTCCTCTGCTTTCCCACGCACCCCATCAAAATCCAGGGACGATACCTCCGTGTCCCTGTTCAGTTGCGCCTGCTCCACGCTGATGTAGGAGATGCCCACTGCCAGCTCCACAGGCTCGCTTTCAGCTACCTTGAACCTGACAAACGCCCCGGTCCTGACGGCTGTCGTAAAGGTCCCACCTACTATGGCCCCATCGCTCCATACCCCTGAGGAGTCAAAGGATTTTTGAAACTTTGCTGAAAAGTAGAGCTTAAACCTCCCTGGCATCCCCCCTTGGTAGTCCACCCAACCTATGACCTCCCTGGTCTCAGGAAGAACCTCTACCCATGAATCCTTGCTCGTGTTGTCCTCGTTTGCCTCGCTCACATCAATGAGGACATACGCCCAGTCCGTCTTCGGAAATGTGTAGCGGTGACATCCCGCATGCTCGGTTGCGGTAAGCTCTGCGCGGATGTCGTGCCGATCCAGCGTGACGGCGTAATACCCAGGGCTCGCCTCCTCTGTTTCGTGTCTGAATCCGGAGCGATACCCGCTCTCTACTATCCTGTCATCTCCTATCCCTCCATCCGCCACAATCGGCATGACACGGATGTTCCCGTAGTCGTCGCCCCCTCCTGTCCCGACAAAATGGGTGTGACTGAATCCCCTGATGTCCGTATCATGATAGTAGTAGCCAGAATTATGATCGAAAACGATATGGCCTCCACCTATGGAGGTATCCGGGCTCAACTTGACCATGCCAAATGGGACAAGGGCGCCTGGAAGCTGGGCCCCGACCCCGTATCCTATTCCACCTGTCCCGATAAAGGGGTTCACGGATGAAAACGGTTCCCTCAGGGGCAGCATCGCTTCTGTTCTCCCCCTGCACCCAGCCAATAAACTTAATACTGTGAGGACAATCGCCCCATTGAAAAGCTTTCTGCGCATAATTTCATCCTTATCTTATGATCCCTTTGAAAGGTTCGTCAATCCCTTTCAAAGACTTCTTGAACATGGTTTCCAAGAAGGTAATAATGCAAATATATGGGCTTGAAGAAAATGCATCTCAGGGTGAGACTCTTTGCATACTGCGCCGAAGCAGTGGGAAAAAGGGAGATCGTGATAAAAATAAATAACGGCATGACCCTCGGCGATCTCAAGGAACACATCGTCTCGCTTTACCCCGCCCTCAAACCCTTTTTTCAGGGGCTCGCCTTCGCCGTGAACGGAGAGATGGCGGAAAAAGACGCTGCCCTCAAGGATGGAGACGAGGTCTCCCTTCTTCCCCCTGTGTCCGGGGGATGATCCTATTTAATACCAGTCAAATCCCAGGTAGATGTTGAGGAAGCTGGAACTGTCAGGCCCGTCATCGCTCTCTTCATATGATTGTATTGAATAGTCTAAATTCAATGTGAGGTTAAAGCTCTTCAGGAGCCAGAAGGCATAGCCCCCTCCAAAAACAATACCAAACCCACTGACAGTGTCAGTTTCGCTGTTACCTGGAGCTGATATTTGGGTCACAAAGGCCGCCAGCCCTAATCCGCCGCGGATAAAGAATCCCTCCCCTCTCGGGAAAAAGGTGACCATGCCATCGTAGTTGTTGGCCTGAAAAGCAACATCAAAATTTTCACCCATTATCTCCTCGCTTGCCCAGGCACGAATGGCCGAGCAATCAAATCCAATTAGGAGATTTGGGGTAACAGTTGCTCCAACCTTGAAGTTAATGGTAATTTTCGTGGGGTTCATATTAAAAGTATCAAACCATTCAGTAAAAGATTTTGATTCCCCGTTATCTGTTGCCCATCCCTCCCCGCTCCCGAGGCCGAACCCGATATACCACGCCCCCCGCTGATGCTCCCTTGGCATCTGCGCCTCAGCAACCGTTGCCAATAACAATACAATACCTAATGCTGCTAATATCTTCCCTTTCATGCGGCACCCCCTTTTTAATTATAAAATAAATAATTTTGAGGATATTGTCAATGTTTCCCAAAATATAGAAGCGTGTCATTGCGAGGAGTCCTTCTTCTTTCATTGCGAGGAACGAAGCGGTTGCGAGGCAAAGCCGAAGCAAACCAGGAGATTCCTTCATCCGCCTTAGGCGGATTCGGAACAGGCTCCGCAATCTCATACTTCATTGACAACAAGAGATTGCCGCGCCCGCCTCTGGCGGGCTCGCAATGACCCAGAGAAGGACCTCATTGTGCTATATTGATTATGGCCTGTATGAAGCGTCTTTTCCTCCACAGCGATCACACAAAGGCTGGGGCAGTCTTCGGATCCCACGAGGGCTGGGAAATCCCTTTCCATTACGGAGACAAGACAAAGGAATACTATGCAGCCAAGGAATCCTGTGCCATCTCAGACCTTTCCTACAGGGGAAAGCTCAGGGTAACAGGCCAGGACAGGACATCATTCCTGCACAACATGCTGACCAACGACATCAAGGCCCTATCTCCAGGCAAAGGATGCTATGCAGCCCTTCTTACTGACAGGGCAAAGATGGTCTCTGACATGTTTGTTTTTGCCTTTGAGGATTCCTATCTCATTGATATTGAGCCCGGCGCCCTGGAAAAGGCCAGGCAGTTCATTGAAAAATATATCATCGCTGACGATGTAGCCATCAAAGACATTACATCCGAAACAGGTCATCTTCATATCCAGGGGCCTGGTGCGATGTCCATGCTTCAGGAGCTTTCCAGCCGCTCCCATACGGCGATTTTGGGCAGCCCAGTTGACCTGATCTCTGTTGACCGCTGGGGTCCAGGGTTTGACATCCTGTGTACAGCGGAGGGATTGAGGCCGATATGGGAAAATATTCTAAGGAAGGGCATCAAGCCCATAGGTTTTGAGGCGCAGGAGGCGCTGAGGATCGAGGCGGGTGTCCCCAGGTTCGGGATGGATATGGATGAAACCGTGCTGATCCTCGAGGCAGGCCTGACCAACGCAATCAGCTTCACAAAGGGGTGCTTTCTCGGTCAGGAGATCGTGGCCAGGGTCAGAGCACACGGTCGTGTCACCAGGAAGCTTGTCAGTCTTGCCCTGCCTGGAACGGAACCCGTAAAAAAAGGGGAAAAGATCAAGAAAAACGATGAGGAGATCGGGGAAATAACATCATCGGCATTCTCCCCCTCTCTTGGAAAAGTTATCGCCCTTGGCTATGTGAAAGCGGAAAGGGCAGAGCCCGGCACAACACTCAGCGCCGAAGGGAGGGAGGCAATCGTCTTCCGCCCGGCGACTTCTTGACAGGGGCATTCTCGCGGGCAAGAGATACAGCGAGGTATGTGAGGGTAGTTAAGTCCGTCATCCTATCTATGAAGACCTTTCCTTGAAGGTGGTCATTCTCGTGCTGGATGACCCGGGCATGAAATCCCTTTGCAACAAATGAGACCTTCTTTCCCCTCCTGTTCAGGGCCTCTACCCTGATCCTCAAGAATCGTGGAACGGCTCCACTCAGGTTGGGAACGCTAAGGCATCCCTCAAAGTCGCTTTCCATTTCGTCCGAAAGAGGGGTGATATGGGGATTTATGAGGACCGTGAGGGGAACCCTCGGTGCATTAGGATACCTGCGATTGTTCCTGACACGCAGCACTAAGATCTGTTTAGACACATTGACCTGAGGGGCAGCAATCCCCACACCATCATATTCGGTCATGGTCTCGATCATGCTGTCAATCAGGGCCTGGAACTTACGGCTCCTGATGTCCTTCAGGGCTACAGGCCTGGCAATTTTTCTCAGGACAGGATTTCCAAGTATTGCTACCTTCAAGATCGCCATAGAGTGACTATACCATAAATCCCCCTCACCCTTCCCTTCTCCCCTCACCCTTCCCTTCTCCCCTCACCCTACCCTTCTCCCCTCACCCTACCCTCTCCCCTTCGAGGAGAGGGAAAATATTGCTCCTCTACCATAGAATGATGTATAAAAAAGCTGGTGAGAAATTTCCCTGACATCGTTGAAGAAATCCTGGCCCATCGCTGGAGCACATCCCCTCTCACTGCCACCGCAGACGGGATCCACACTTACGACCTTGAGCTCGACAGGATGGACAGGGATTCCCTGGAGGAGGCAAACACAAAGAGGAAAGAGTTCCTCACCGCACTAAAGTCCATCAATGCCTCTGCCCTCACGCCAATCCAGTCACTCGAATGTCGCGTTCTGAAGGGCGTCCTTGAGACATCCATTGCAGAGTTTGAGGAGGCAAGATACTGGGAGAAAGACCCGAGTATCCCTGCCTCCATAGCGCTTTACTCTGTCTTCCTCCTCCAACTTAGGAGGTTTGCCCCGATCCAGGACAGGGCATCAGCAATCCTCTCCCGCATGGAGAAGATCCCGCGTCTCCTCACAGAGGCACGGAAAAACTTTGTCAATCCCCCGCAGGTTTTCACATTGATCGCCTGCGATGTCGTACAGGGCGGAGTTTCCTTTATCAGTGACGCCATTGCCTCTCTTGCAGAGGATGTCCCCTCTCTTAAAAACCCCCTGCTCAATGCCCGGAAGAACGCCCTCTATGCCCTTGGAGATTATCTCTCGTATCTCCGCAAGGACCTCCTTCCCAAGTCTCAGGGCGATATCTCCATTGGAAAAGATCTGTTCAACCTCAAGCTCAGGGAGGAGCACGGCCTCCCCTACAATTCCAGGGAGATCAAGGAGATTGGAGAAGCTGCACTGAGAGAGGCAGAAGAAAAAATTGCAGGGATCGCCAATTCAATTGATAAAAACAAGACCTGGCAGGGCATATTCTCGGAAATGAAAGCAACCCATCCCGGGCCTCATGAGCTCCTTGAGGCATACAGGGTTGAGATGGAGCGAGCCAGGGAATTTATCAAAGCGAGAAATCTGCTGGACTTCCCTGAGGACGAGTCTTTGGAGGTGATCCCGACACCTGCATTTGACAGACCCACCACGCCCTATGCAGCCATTATGCCCCCTGCCCCTTTTGAGAAGGATCAGAGGAGCTTCTTCTATGTCACCCCCATTGAGGATTCCATGCCCCCTCAAGAGAGGGAGGAACGGTTGAAGGGGCACTGTGTATATGGGATACCCATCACGGCCCTCCATGAGGCATATCCGGGCCACCACCTCCAGTTCATCTTTGCAAACAGGAATCCTTCAAAGGTCTTCAGGTTATATGGAACACCTGTCCTCGTGGAAGGCTGGGCATTCTACTGCGAGGAGATGATGTTTGAGCAGGGTTATTACATTGACCCCAGGGTCCGCCTCTACCAGCTCAAGGACATCCTCTGGAGGGCATCAAGGGTCATCGTGGATGTCGGGCTCCACACAGAGGGCATGAGCTATAACGAGGCTGTCCAATTTCTTGTGACAAGGGCCGGCCTGGAGGAGCCCAACGCCCGTAACGAGGTCAATCGCTACTGCCAGGGGCCAACCTATCCCATGAGCTACCTCATCGGGAAGCATGAGATCATGGCTATCAGAAACGAATTCTCCCGTATGGCCGGCAAGGGCTACAGCCTCAGAGACTTTCATAAAAAGCTTCTGGGCTATGGAAACATCTCTCCGTGCCTTATCGCTAAACATGAATTTCAACGGTGAAAGGAGGAGATATGAGTAAAAGATCGGCAGTAAAAAGGCTCGTCCTCGTTCAGGGGGACATTACAAAAGAAAAGGTGGACGCTATTGCCAATGCAGCCAACTCAGGACTCAGGGGCGGGGGCGGGGTTGACGGGGCAATCCATCGTGCCGGAGGCCCTTCCATCATGGAGGAATGCAGGAAGATCGGCCACTGTCCCACAGGAAAGGCCGTCATCACCAGTGCGGGCAAACTGCCGGCAAAGTATGTCATTCACACCGTGGGCCCAATCTGGTCAGGAGGGAAGAAGGATGAAGATGGGCTGCTTGCCTCGTGCTACAGGGAAAGCCTGAAGATCGCATCGGAGAAGGGGGCGAAAACCATCGCCTTCCCCTCAATCAGCACAGGGGTATATGGATTCCCAATTGATCGCGCAGCCAGGATCGCACTCAAGACCATCCTTGAGGTGCTGGAGAAGCACCCGGACATTCAGGAGGTCAGGATGGTCCTCTTCTCTGAGGCAGACCTCGCCACCTACCGTAGGGCATTAGAGGAGATCATTGCCCTGCCCTGACCATCATCGCTCCGGCCAAAACATAGGCGATACCTGTTGCGAGGACCTGTCCGAAAATCCCCTGTGCGTTCCCTTTGTTCCCCACTATGCCCGCTATGATTACAGAAGTAGAGTAAAGAGGATGTTAAGGGCTGAAAAAGCCATATCCCCCATCTTCTCTCCTAACACCTCATTGCTTGACAACGCTTGAGATGAGAGGCCTGAGGTTTTTTGCGCCACGCCCTGCCAGAACTCTACATTCCCCATGTTCTTCTGCAGGATTGCTACGGCCTCAGGGGGCAGCGGCTTAGGTTGAGATGAGAGCCTCTCCCTCCGCAGCTTCTTGAATTTCCTGAACTCTCCCCTGTTGAGCCAGAGCCCCTGGCATGAGGGGCACCTGAGGATATGGGCATCGGAAGGTAGCAAGGGGTCTGTGAACCTGGAGAGTGCGTTGTTGCATTTCGGGCACAGAGGAGCCTTTTCTGAAAGTGGCACTGGGAGCCTCAGGGCGTTTGCATCCACGGGGTCCAATTTTTCCACCTCACGGTCATCGGTCTGATAAAGCTCCCACTGATCAAACCAGATCCCCCCGCAGGACGGGCACTGATCCAGAACAACCACCCTTCCCAAAGCGGCGCTGGACTTCACTGATCTAAGTTCTTGAGAGCAGCTCGGGCACTTCACAGAAACAATATTATATAATAGTATGCTTTCAATGAGTATTGTTCTTGTAATGGGAAGCACCGCTACCTTTCTGGTTACGATCCGAAAGATCCGGCTTGTGAGGCAGACAATCACGAGCAGCCTTCTCGTCACACTCGTTCTTTTAGTATCCAACTGCGGCCGAACAGACATAAGCAAAGCACACTGCCCCGATGACTTCTCCCCTATAACATTGTCGGCCGGTAGGGATTTCATTTACGACAACTTCGGAAGGGTTGCCCTCTTCCGCGGGGTGAATGTTCCAGGCCAATATACAGACCCTTTCAGATTCAACGAGGGCGACCTGGAGGCCATAAAGTATTTCGGTTTCAACTTCATCCGCCTGGGTATCTCCTGGAGAAAGGCCGAACCCAGCAAGGGTAAGTATGACCAAGATCTTTTTGAGAGCTATAAGAGGTTCATAGAGATGGCAGGCGAAAAGGGTATCTTCGTTATGATCGAGGTTCACCAGTTTCTCTGGTGCAATGCCGAAGAAAGCTACATCCCCGACTGGATATGCAGTGAGAGAAACAGCAAAGACGACCTCAACGGTGTGTTCAAGGAAGCGGACCGTTTCTGGAGCAGTCCCGAGGTGAGGATGAAGCTCGCCAGGTTTTGGAGATTCCTTGCCGAGTATTTTCGTGAGACGGAGGGATTCTTCGGATATGACATCCTGAATGAGCCGCTCTCCAACTTTGCCTTTTCCTATGGGGACTTCGAGAAGAATTACCTCTTTCCATTCTATCGAGAGACTATCGCTGCCATAAGGGAAGTGGACTCAAACAGACCTATCATTCTCGAGCCCCATATTTTCTCCGCTGTCATGGCTGCGTACACCGAACCGCTGGGATTCTCCAACCTCCTGTATTCCCCTCATCCCTATTTCCCCCATACTTATACAGAAGCAGGCCTCGTGATCCTGAATGAAGAAACCCCGGAAGAGGTGAAAGAGAAATATATTAGGATTGCCAAAGAAGCAGAGAAGATGGACATGACGATTCTCGTCGGAGAGTTCGGGGCGCCCTATGGGTATTCCTTTTCTGAGCCCTGGATCAAGGAAAGCATCAGGATGCAGGACTTACACTTCCTGTCTTCCGCATACTGGGTTTATTACCCTCCGTCAAGTTCGTCTTGGTCAATTGTCCAGCCGGACAGGACCCCGCGGGAAACCTATGTGAGGCTCCTGCGTAGGCCTTACCCCAGGTTCACGGCTGGCAGACCCCTGGAGCTATCTTATTCTTATGAAAACAAGGAATTCTATTACAGGTACCGGCCTCAGGCTCGCCCCTGCGCCCCGACCATGATTTATGCCCCGGATATTGGAACCTGGAAGATAGATATCATAGGAGCCGACGAATGGTATCTCGATCCGCTCTCTGAAATCCTGATTATAGGAAAGTCACACGCCCAGGAAGTCGTTGTCAGAGCAAAAAAGGATTAAGCTTTATAACCTCAAGAGCACTTGGAGTAGCCGCATGAGCGGCAGACCATACACCCCTCCTCGTGCTCGAGGGAACTGCCGCAGTCCGGACACTGGACAAACCTCTGTTCTCCGTGGGTAGAAGAGCCTACCTTGATGTCCCGGACATTCTGCTCATCGTCGTTCCTGACTGAGCCCATGGGGAGCTTCTCAGGTGTCGGGCCGGGTGAGGAATTTCCCTTTAGGTAGCGTTCCATGGCCTTGGCAAGGGCATCTGCGCATGAGAGGACCATGCCCCCCCCCTTCTCCCATGC